>Ga0315541_1000012_pt1 | contig 185881 bp, 175 predicted proteins | sample SalMarSW160190MG_FD_203095 | JGI IMG/M metagenome (GOLD analysis project Ga0315541, IMG submission 203095) | Salt marsh sediment microbial communities from the Plum Island Ecosystem LTER, Massachusetts, United States - Salt Marsh Sediment SW1601-190 ... | reverse complement strand
AGATAGTAGTTAAGTCCTCGCTTACACCCCAGGCGGCGCCGTCCAGGAAGTAAATCTGGCCGCCCTCGCTCCATGTATCATCGAGTATCTTTGACGCTTTAACCGGCGGCGGGTCAAGGCTCTCCGTTTTGACCAGTTCCCGGGTGCCGTCCGCATAAATAGACAGTGTTTCACCCTGCTTTACCACGCCGTCAAGTTCCGGGTCGTAAATGTGGGCCAGCTCACCTTCCCGCGCCGGGCTGGCTGGCGGTTGATAATCTTCCAGCGACAATTGCTTTATGGTCATTTTATTTACCCCCTTGTCGGTGTCCTTTTTCGCAGATGTAAGAATCCCCATCCGGTGCCACCATCCACTCGCTGCCGCATTTGGGACAAGGTTTTTCAGGGTAGGGTGGGAGAGTATCTTTTTGGTGACAAGAGTGACATTTTGGCGGGATTTGCCATAAAGTCCCCTTAGTAATTTCTCGCGTATAGGACTTTAGGGGAATAGCGTCACTCTTGTCACTCTTGTCACTGGAATTATCGGAATTGTCACTCTTGTCACCTGTAGTTTTTATATCGGACTCCATCAGCAGCCGGATACCACGCCAGAATCGCATAGCCCCTATTCTGCCGTCCGTTATACCCTTTTCTGTCAACCTTGACTTAAAAGTTCTCTGTGTTATGGGTTCAATGCCGTTCTCCTGGCACCAGTCATGGTATCTTGTTTTTAATTCAGACTTAGCGACGGTGGCACCGGCTTCGATAACGCAGCAGTCCTCCATAAAATCACCAAGGATATCGCTGTCATGCTGATAACTGGCTGTTGCGGTTTTTATAGCTTCGGCACTACCCAAGCCTTGTTTTTGCCAACTCAAGCATCCAGCTACAGCCCAGGCCAGTATTCCCTCAAGTTCTGGGTCTAGGTACTTTTCACCATATCCCTCAATCCGGTTCTCTTCGGGCATCACGCTATCGCACTTGATTAACTTGACGCGGCGCCAGATTGATAAAGTGGTATCCTTTATTACAGGCTTATGATTTCCGTATAGCCATAATTTACAACTCGGTCTAAATTCAAAGCCGTGTTCATATAATCGCCGTACTTTCAGGCTATCCTCGCCGGATAGGTCTTTTACCAGCCCCACGTTAAGATTTTTATTATCAGGAATTTCACTTGCCAGTACAAAGCGTTTATTTGCCAGGGATGCGATACCATCTTTTGGTCCGCTATTTGCGCCCCTGTCTTTCATTAACAAGTCGTCAATATCAAGGCGGTCGCCGTACCCTGCCACTAACTTGCGTATGATAGTCGTAAAGGTAGATTTGCCGTTACTCCCAAGCCCGTAAAGCATAAAAATGACTTGGGCGCTTGTTTCCCCGGTCAAGCTGTATCCTACTGCCCTTTGTAAGTATGCCTGTAATTCAGTATCACCGTTTGTTAAAAAGTGCATAAATTCCAGCCATTTAGGGCATTTCGCATCCGGGTTATAATTAACGGGCGCTAGAATACTGATATAATCATTCATGTGATGAGGCAGCAATTTCCCTGTTTTTAGGTCGATGGTGCCGTTATTGCAATTAAACAGCCAGCCATTGCGGTCAAGTCTGTCAATATTTATAGATACCAAATAGTGCGATAAATTCAGCATAGCGGTAATTCTGCTGTCGTTTTCACTATGCAGGGCGTGTTTGGCTAATTGAGTTCTTAGTTCGCTATCTTCTTCTCCGTATGCCTCGGCGTAAATATCCCGGACTGATAGAGCCGCCATGCGCGCTGTTTGGGCGCCCGAATCCCACTCCCATTGTTTGCCGGTGTAGGTTAGCCATTTTTTGCGCTCGTAAGAATAGCGCACCATGTGACCCCATGTAGAAACGAATCGCTCCGCGTTGCCCAGGTCTGTTAACGCTCTACGTTCAATGGTGTCCTGGGATTCGGGTTCAGGTTCCGGCTCCGGCATAGGTTCCGCCGGGGTATCAAGCACCTTATCGTCTTTTGTCTTGGTCACCACTGACGTCCCCCTTTATGCGCTAATTCCGACCGGCTTGGCAGTTTCCCCGCCGCCAGACGGTATGACGGCGTACCCAAGCGTTAAGAGTTTCAAGGGCGTTAGCTGCGTGATAGTCACTGGCGGCTCTCCCTGTTTACTTCCTGCACTGGCATTTTTAGTGCTTTACGAATCAGCCCCAAGATAAAGCTATCCGGTGCCGATGGCTTGCTACCGTACCGTATTCCATCAAGGCGGAAATCTGAGAGTGGTCGTGACGATTTAGTATTTGGCACTTTCCGCCTCACTTAAGCCTAAAGTCTGTAATATCTTGTTTTTGCGATTTTTTGAAAGGTACCTATCCTTTTCAACGGCTGTGATATCAGCTAATTGAACACCGGCCATTGAAGCTAGGTCTATTTGTCGCCAGCTCCGTGATATCCGTTCTAGCCTAACCGTTTGCCCCAGGGTTAAATCGTAAGCGATAAATAGTTTATTATTCATTGTTCTACTAATAGTTTAGCTTCAAAAATAAGCCTATACTATGGGGGAAAAATGTACATCAATAAAAAAGCGGGCAATTTGCCCGCTTTTAATGCCTCTAAGAATATTAGCAGTTAGCTTTTCAAATAGCCCATAATATCATCCCAGGGTTCCCTATAATACTCTGTGTGAAGTTGCCCAGGGTCAAGATTCAATTTGCTTTCAGCTTCACTAACACTACTACATATAACACGGCCAAGTAGGTATTTATGCGCTCCATTACGATAGTATTTGTCTGTGCGCTTCTTATATCCGTTCATAGCATGGTCGTACTGTCTTTTTGCCGCTCTACCCGGGTTAGTCTTAGGTCGTATCTTCGCCACTTCTGCGCTTAATGGTCGGTATTGCTGGTCATATTCGTATGGTCCTTGTCCTGAATTGCAGAGTTTGGCGTAATGAAGTATAGCTATCCGTAGTATGTGACTTCCGAGTATTCTCGGATTATCCGGGTCACGGTTATATACCTGTGTAATGAATTGCTGAATAAGCCTATAAAGCGCTCTAAAATCGCGATTGCTTAAAAAACATGGTAGCATAACAACGATTCTTGGCAATATCCTTAAACGTAGAAAATGCCGCCTTTGCGTATATAGCGATAGGAATTTATCAAACAAATTCTTTTTCTCTAGCTTTTGGCAGCCGGGGGTTTCAAGCTGATTAAGAATACTGTCAAAAATCGGTTCTGCTTTCGGTATCATTTCAAGTGCGGCCTGGACACAAGAAAGCGCGAAATAGTATTCTTCTTGCCCTGGTAGGATTGTGTGCTTTACAGAATTGGGGAAGCAATCCGGGTATTTTGTAACCGCACGCTGCGGTGTAGGCGTCTTTAATTCAGGCTCAATGATTATTTTAGCTACTTCCGCAGCCTTTAGACCGTATTCTCTTAGCTTGCTTGTTTTTGTCATTTCCCTACCCTCCTATTTTATCATAATTTCGGGGCAGGCATGACGTATCTAAAATAAGGTGCGCCCTGAATGTGCTTACTACCGCAGACCCCCCGGGGTCGCCACTTTCTACGACGCTATTTTTCAATATCGCATTTCTATGCCATATTATCCGGGTGGTGGTCCGAATCCGCGCTGACGTTCCTCGGGAGGATAGAGTTCATCAGCCACGTCGTCAAGTCCCAGTTCCTGCAGCTTGCTCAGGCTGGGTTTGGTGGTAAACCGGTCCCAATCGAGGGCACCGAGGTTCCAGTAAGCCTGCGCCTCCATATCCCTGGTGACACCGGCGAGCGGGCCCTCCGTCTGCGGTGGGATACCCGGTATCCTGGGATGGACAAAGCGCTCCAGCGGATTATCGCCTTCGCGAAGGTTAAAGACATGCCTCATAACGGCAATCCTCTCGCCGTTCTTGAGCAACTCATCCATAGAGCGGTCCCAGCCGGTGACGTATTTCAGGAACCCGGATATATATTTGGTCGAGTTGCCGGCCAAGCCGCCGTGCATGCAGAGTCCGGCGGCGCTGCTGACATACTGCGCGAACTGGCTCGGCCCGAAGCCGGTGGTGTGGCGGCCGGGGGTGGCATCCATGTGGTACATGGCCATCGTCATCCTTTCGCCGAAGAAGCTGGCCTTGGGGTCGTGCATGCCCAGTTCCTGCCCGCCGATATGCACCGCATATTTCTCGGCGCCCTTGCCTATTTTCTCGGCGGCTATTTTTACGCCGTCGGCGAGGATATCACCCAGTCCTTCCCGCTTGACCATCTTCTCGGTGATGGCAACCAGCCCGTCGGGGTTGCCCCAGGTTAAATCAATGCCGTCCGTATCCTTCTTGGTAATGATGCCGTGCTCGTATAGTTCCATGGCAAAGGCGACGATGCTCCCACCCGAGATGGTATCGAAGCCGTAGGCGTTACAGAGATGGCTGGCCATGGCTATCGACTCGGCATTGGTATTGCAGCAGTTAGCCCCGAAAGCTCCGATAGTCTCGTATTCCAGCCGGTGATTGCCGGCCGGGTACGGGTACTCCACCCCCGCTTTAAGGCTGGCCTTACAGGTCGCGGGACAGTGCCAGCAGCCCTTTCGCTTATCCAGATTGGCTATCATATTATCGCCTTTAAGCCCGGAAGCATCCGGAATTTCATTAACGCCGATGCCGCCCCAGTTTTTAACGGGGGTATCGCCGCTGTGCGCCGAAGCATCAGCGTGACCGCTGGTGCCGTAGACGCCGAAATGCTCCAGGAACTCTTTCGCTTCCGTTATGTGCTCTTTGCGCAGGTTGTTGGCACCCTCAAGGTCGAACACGGGCACCTTCAGTTCTCCCCTGGCCACGATTGCCTTGAGCCTCTTGGAGCCCATGACCGCGCCGATGCCGGAACGCCCGGCGGCGTCTCCCTTATTGGATATAATACAGGCGCATAGAGATACAATCTCTCCGGCGGGGCCGATGCTGATGACTTTAGCTGTCGGGCCGTACTGCGCTTCGAGAGTATCTTCCGTTTCATAGGTGGTCTTACCCCAGAATTGAGAAGCATCTTTCAATTCGGCTTTACCGTTGTCGAGCAACAGGTAGACCGGCTTTTCCGAAATGCCGGTAAGGAATACGCCGTCATAGCCGGAGAACTTGAGATGAGGGCCAAAATGCCCTCCGGAGTTGGCATCTCCCCAGCCGCCGGTGAGCGGTGATTTGGCGACGACGCAGTAACGCGCACCGAACGTGGCCGGACTACCCGTTAGCGGCCCCGTGAGCACGCCAAAGGTATTCTCCGGTCCCAGGGGGTCCACCCCAGCCTTCTGTCGACTGTAAAGAATCCTGGCACCGATACCGTAACCACCGATAAAATCTTTGCCCATGTTCTCATCAAGCGGCTCGTCTTTCAACTCACGTGTAGAGAGATTCACGAATAACAATTTTCCCATGTAGCCTCTGGCCATCAATTGCTCCTTTTTACCCGTTTTGCAGTAATTATACCCGTGGTCCAGATTCGGGGTCAAATCACGATTCTGGATTTGATGAATACCCGTAAAAGTATTAATATAGCAGGAAATAGTTTCCAGAAGGCAGGCCCTTTGAGGAAACAGACTGAGGAATGGAGGTATGTAATGAATAGAGAGCAATACCTGGAATACGTCGACCACTTCAACAACAAGAGGTACGATAAAGTCACAGGCTACTTCGCGCCGGACATCACGGTGGAGTACTTCGATAACGCCTACGGGCCCCAGTTTCCCGCCCGTACCCTGCACGGGCCCGAGGAGTTTGCGGCGAACTACAAGGCCCTCCACGAGCACACGAGAGAGGTACTGGAACTCGGCGACTTCATGGCAGAGGGCGACCTGGTATTCGTCGAACTCTATACGGAATTCCACACCTTCAAGGATGTCCCAGCATCGGGTCAGCAGTGGAAGAAGGGCGATATCACCATCATGACCAACTGGGTGATGTACAACCTCGATGAAAACGGCAAGATGAAACGCATCCGCATCGCCCATTTCAGGAATTCCGACCCCGAAACGGCCAGGTATAAATAACCCGAACGGCTTTTGTAATAATCCGTGCTGCGCTGGTATAATTTAACGGTATGCCTTTTGAGGCCGCATTTACATTCTTAATTCAGAAAAGGACAGGCGCTAATTAATGACGGGGAAAAAATGGGAAGAGATGACCCCGCAGGAGAAAAGAGAACAGCGTTTTAAGTGGTGGCTCGACGCGGAAGGCGTAAAGTTCGCCAGTGCCGATGCCGAAAAAGCCTACAAACAGAGAGTCCAGAGGATGATTGATGTCTATGACGTCAGAGAGCCAGACAGGGTGCCCGTTTCCCTGCCCATCGGGGCTATGCCCGCCTATTATTACGGCATCGATTATTACACCTGCATGTATGACTACGACAAGCTCACGGAAGCATGCGATAAGTTTAACAAGGATTTCGCTGACCTGGATATCTTCGCCAGTCCCGGCATGATACTTCCCGGAAGAGTGTACGACCTGCTCGATTACAAGCTGTACAAATGGCCGGGGCATGGACTTTCCAAGGACTACGTGGGAATCCAGTTCGTCGAAGGCGAGTACATGAAAGCCGATGAATACGACACCCTGATAAAAAATCCCTCCGATTTCTGGATGAGGGTCTACATGCCCCGTATTTTCGGGGCATTCGAGTCATGGAGGATGCTGACACCGTGGACGAATATCATCGAGCTGCCGTCCATGCATTTCATGGCTTACGCCAATCCTGAGGTCCGGAAGTCCCAGCAGACGCTTATCGATATCGGCAACGAGCTCGCGAAATACATGCAAGTTATGGGCGAATACGGTCGAAAAGGTCGCGAAGCCGGATTCACGTCGGCGATGGGGGCTTTTGCCAAAGCGCCCTTCGACGTTATCGGCGACACGCTGCGGGGCACCCAGGGAATATTCTTTGATATGTTCCGCCAGCCGGACAAGCTCCTTGAAGGAATCGAAGTAATAACAACACTGATGATTGATTCCGTGATAGCCTCGGTCAATGCCAGCCGGGGACTGATGGCGATGTTCCCCCTGCATAAAGGCGCTGACGGCTGGATGTCTGACGAACAATTCGATACCTTCTACTGGCCATCCCTCAGGAAAGTCATCAACGCCCTGGTTGAGGAGGGTATCCTGGTAACCCTGTTCGCCGAGGGAAGCTACAATACCCGACTGGAAAGCGTCAACGAGTTCCCCAAGGGTGCGGTTTCCTGGCTGTTCGACAAGACGGACATGGCCAGGGCCAAGAAAGTCCTCGGCGACAAATGCTGCATCTCCGGGAACGTGCCTACTTCATTAATGATTACCGGCACACCGAAAGACGTTAAGGAATACTGCCGCAAGCTCATCGAGACCTGCGCCCCGGGCGGCGGGTACATATTGGCCGGCGGCGCCCATGTCGATAAAGGCAACCCCGAAAACCTGCGCGCCATGGTGGAGGCCGCCAAAGAATACGGGGTGTACAGGAAGTAGACGATAATCATGAAAAAACGGAGTCCAGTATGGCTTTAACGAAGGACATCTACCGGGCATTCGAGGACGTGGTGGGGCCGGACAATATCTCCGACGAGCCGGCGGTTCTGGACTCCTACGCCTGGCGTTCCGGGTTGGTAGCCAAGACCGACAAGTTCGTGCCCAGGTTCGAAGCCGTGACCCTCCCCAAGGACACCGCGGAAGTCCAGGCGATAGTCAGGCTATGCAATAAATGCGGCCTCCAGTTCAAGGCTTCGAGCACGGGCTGGGGCCCCTACTGCGACCCCACCGGACCGGGCGTTATCAAGCTGGACCTGCAGCGGATGAACCGCATCATCGAGATTAACGAAAAGAACATGTACGCGGTGGTCGAACCTTAAAGAAGTGAGGACCTGACATGGAAGAATACGGCAATATCAAAGCACTCATCGACGTTATGAATGCCAACGGCGTCGAGTACGTTTTCTTCAATCCGGGAATCGATAACGTTCCCGTGCTGGAAACGATATCCAGATACCGCGCATCCGGCCAGCAAACCCCCGGAAGCATACTCTGCCTCGACGAGTTCGTGGCCATGACGGCCGCCCACGGCAACTACATGGCTTCAGGACGACCGCAGGTGGTCTCGGTGCACTCCGAGCTGGGCACATTACAGATAGGCGGTGCCCTGCACAACGCCCAGTGGGGAAGGGTACCAGTGGTGTTTTTCACCGAGACCCAGGGACCCCCGGAACGCGTCAACTGGCGCGGTGAAGCCTTCGACCAGGGTACGATGGTGCGCAACTTTGTCAAGTGGGACCACCAGCTTACCGCCGGCGAGAACCTCGTCGATACGCTTAATAAAGCCTTCAGCATCGCTACCACCGAGCCGTGCGGGCCGGTTTACCTGAGCCTGCCGCGGGAGGTCTTCTGGGACAAAGGCGAGGCTCCAAAAAGTAAAGCATCGGGGGCTGCCAGGGAGCGAGCGCCAGAGGCCGACGCCAGTGCTCTGGATAAGGCGGCGGAGATACTGATTAACGCCGAAAACCCGCTGATAGTAACCGGTTACTCCGGCAGGAACTTTCATTCAGTCGACTTACTGGTAAAGCTGGCGGAGGCATTGAGCGCACGGGTGCTCACCACCGATACCAGAGTAAATTTCCCCAACACGCACCCGCTGGCGGTATATCTCTCGGCGACCGTCGGATATGGTAATCCCCTGCTGACGACCGCTGATGTTATTTTAGCTATCGACTATGATATGCATTACGCATCGCCGCCCACCGTGCCAAAAAAGGACGCGAAAATAATCCACATCGATATCGATACGATTAAGAAGGGCGTTCCTTTATGGGGCAGGAAACCCGATATCCTCATCAAGGCCGATTCCAGCCAGGCGATAACAGCTCTTACCAATATAATTAATAGGAAATTAACCCCCGAAAAACGACAGCAGCTATGCAAACGCTTCGAGTATTACGAAGCGGAGCATAATAAGCTGGAAAGCGAGTGGCAGGCTCTGGCAATGAGCCATGCCGACCGTAAGCCGATTTCCGCCCACTGGCTCAGTCGCTGCATAGATGAAGTAATCGATGATGACACTATAATAGTAAATCAGACGATATCGCCGTCGGCCATCGTGGCGCACCTGATACACCACAGCCAGCCGGGCACCCTGCTGTCCTGCGCCGGCGGCTGTATCGGCTGGGCGCCGGGGGCGGCGATGGGGGTCAAGCTGGCGTCCCCGGACAAGACTGTTATCAGTCTTATGGGCGACGGAGCTTTTATCTACGGCTGCCCGGAGGCATCTCTATGGTCGGCCTCTCTCTACAACGCCCCGTACCTGGCCATCATCTATGATAACCAGGGCTACGGAGCCATCAAGGGGCTTTTCAGGGAGAAGTACGATGTGGACAACATGGGCGCTGATATATCCACCCCGCCCGATTACGCCACGATTGCCCGGGCCTGCAACGCCTACGGACGCACCGTGGAAGACCCCGCCGACATCCTGCCGGCTCTGAAAGAAGCCCTCCAGCAGGTGCAGAGTGGACGACCTGCTGTGCTGGATGTCAGGCTGGAGCCGGTATAGGCAGTCTTATCATCACGGCATAGCCGATTTATGAGAGACCTTATCCCAGGCGCGGCGCTCTTCCTCATAGGGCGCCTCTTCCACGTGGCAGTCTTTGCCCAGCATCATCGTCATGCGGTTGTTCCCGTAAACAGGCCACTTGCCGATACTCTCGCAGGAGGGGTCACCGGTGCGGGCAAAAGCCACCCAGGCATCCTGAATACACCGTGAGAGCTTATCCGCATCCGGTCCGCTGCCGCAGAACATATCGTCGTACATGCCGAAGACGAAGCCGATTTCCAGGGCATGGCAGGCGCCCAGAGCACCACCCATCACCGGCGATTTCCAGGTAAAGAGATAGTTGTAGGCAAGCTGCCCGTTGTCACGCTGGGCTTCGACGAGTCCAAGGACAGGCATGCGGAACATAAGGTCGGTATTAATCGCCGATAGAAGTTCGGCCGGGGTGGTCGCGTCACCCCGTTTCTCCCGGGTTTCACGGTATGTCTTTACCAGTCCCCGCGCACTCTCCGCCGGCATAAATACGCTGAGACGGTTTACCAACTCAGCCTCATCCAGCTTATTTATACCCGGCTGCATCGCCCCGAAAAGTTTCCACTCTTCGAGATTGGTGCCGATTATCGCCGGAATGTCTTTAGCGGAACCGCGCCTGGCGACCTCATTAGGCACGTCCGGAATTACTTCTCCATCGATTACCGGCGCCGTGGCCGTTATCTTGGCTATCTCACCGGGGCCGGCCTTACCGGTCCTCAGTTTCATCTCGACATCAAGTAACTGCTGAACCGTCAGCGCCCTCAGCGCTTTAACATTATCGCCGCTGATACCGGCAAGCTCAAGGAATTGTCCGGCGACACCTGCCGCCTCGTCCAACGGGCCCGCCGTGCTGCCGACGCCGCTTTCCAGTATGCCCTTGTGGAAATAGCCTTTTGCCGAAGGCATCGCCATGAGGCATCCGATGCTCATGCCGCCGGCCGATTCGCCGAAGACGGTGATATTAGCGGGGTCGCCGCCGAAAGCAGCGATGTTATCCTTCACCCATTTCAGGGCAGCTACCTGGTCAAGGAGGCCTTCGTTCCCCGTAGCCGGAATTTTGCCGCCGGTTACTTCTTTTAGATTCAGAAAACCCAGCATGCCGAGTCGGTAATTGATGGTCACGAGAACCACATCGCCGCGGGCAGCCAGACTGCCGCTATCATACATGGGGTCCGAGCCAGAGCCTATGGTAAAGGCGCCGCCGTGAATCCAGACCATCACCGGCCGTCGGGCATCGTCAAGTCCGGGCGTCCAGATATTCAGGAATAGACAGTCTTCATCCTGGACCTGTTCAACCTGCATTATCAGCCCGCCCTCCATAGGATTCTGAGGGGCAATCGGCCCGAAACTCTTGGTCGGTCGCACGCCTTCCCACGGCTTTACGGGCTGAGGGGGCATCCAGCGCAGCTCCCCGATGGGCGGCACGGCGTAGGGGATCCCTTTAAACACGTAGAGTCCGTCCTGATAGCTGCCCTCTACTTTTCCTACTTTCGTTTCGACTACGGCTTGCTTTTCACTACTCATCTTTTCCTCCTGAAAATAAAAACGGTCTCATTATAACATCTGGCGATATTCGATTGAAACTCAAGCATGGTTTTATTTGCATTTGGTTGATAAACTTACCTCACCCCTTACCCCTCCCGCTTCGCATTCCCCTTTTGGGATGGGGTGATAACTCGTGGGATAAGCCGCCGATGATAAGAGGGCGGAACGGGTGGGAATAGACATTTACGAGGGGCGGAGGTGAGGCAAACATACTACTTAAACATAATTACGTTGCGCAGCGCTTCGCCCCTCTCCACCGACTCTATAGCCTCGTTAATCTGCTCCAGGGAATACCGGCCGGTAATGAGCTCGTCCAGCTTGAGAATCCCCGCCTTGTAAAGCTCGACCATTTTGGGGATAGCCGTCTGCAACTCCGTGGTGCCCATGTAGCTGCCGGTAAGCATCCTCTCATCCTTGATGAAAAATAAGGGCGAGAAAGCAATCGTGTCGGTAAATTTCGGCAGGCCTACCATGACAATCATACCGCGCGGCCCCGACATGAAAATGCCCTGGAGTATGGCGTCAGTACTGCCTACCGTTATAAAAACATAATCGGCCCCAACCCCGTCCGTCAACTTCTTCACCGCCTCTACCGGGTCCTGCTTCGCCGCGTTTACCGTATGGGTGGCCCCAAAAGATTTGGCGGCTTTTAGCTTGGAATCCGATACATCCACGGCTATGATAGGGTAAGCGCCGGAGATTGCCGCACCCTGGACGGCATTGAGGCCGACGCCTCCCGTGCCGATGATAACACAACTGCTAAGCACCTCAACTTTAGCGCGGTTGACCACCGAACCGAATCCCGTGATTACTCCGCAGGCCAGGAGCGAAGCCCTATCCAGAAGCATATCTGCAGGTATCTTAACTACCTGCGATTCGAGCACAACAACGTATTCAGCGAAGCCGCCAACTCTAACCGATTTCCTGATAAATTGTCCCTTCTTGTCCCGAACGCGACTCTCTTTGTCTATGGGCCACGTAGCGCTGCACAGGTGAGAACGACCCGTACGGCAGTAACGGCAATTCCCGCAGGATGACAGAAGCGACACCACCACGGGGTCGCCGGGTCTTACCGAAGTAACTCCTTTGCCCACCTCTTCAACATAGCCGGCGCTTTCATGGCCAGGCAATAAAGGTAACTCACCCCCCAGGTCACCCCTGATATCATGGATATCGCTATGGCAGATGGCTGTCGCGGCCAGCTTTACCTTCACCTCACCCTTCTGCGGCGGGTCAATACCTACCTCTTCTACCACCAGGGGCTTGCCAAATTCGTAACATATTGCAGCTTTCAAGATTACTTCCTTATACAGGTTCTTATTTTTTAAAATCGGGCTATAGTCAGTCTATTTCGGCTACAGAATAAAGTCAAATGAAAGACAGGCTACTTTTTTGACAAAGTCGGAGTCATAAAATTATTATAAGCTTGACCGCTTGAAAGGAGAAACTGAAATGGCCGAAGGTATGATACTGAACATCATCGCCACCGAATGCCCCGCCGAGAACGAAGCGAAATTCAACGAATGGTATAACGAGGTTCATATCCCTTTATTGTTCAAGTTCAAAGGCATGAAGAAAGTGACCCGTTACCAGCTGGTGGGTGAAAGTAAGGACCAGGCCAGATACCTGGCCCTTTACGAGTACGAGAGCAAAGAAGCCATGGATGCTTTCGCTAAAAGCCCTGAATTCGCCGCTGCTATGGAGGAGATGCAGGGTACGTGGAAGGGAGGGGGGTTCGATATCAAGTGGAGGGCTTCTTACGAGCCGATAAAAACGTGGGAGAGGTAAAAAAAGACAGTGGGATAGCAAGTTTGCTTGTTATAGCGGAGTTAATTGTTCTACTATAAGGACGGTGACATACGGACGGTTTGTTTAATACTTGCGTGAAGGGCGGGTAATTACCGGAATGGAAACCAGCTGGTGGGGTTCTACGGCGACATTTAGGAAGTGCACCGCGGAAAAGGCTTCCTTTATTCTCCTGAGCCAGTTTGACCTGACTCTGACAGTCCTGGCGATAAACCTCGGCCTGGCTGAATTAAATCCCTTCATCAGATACCTCGTTCAAATTCCCGCGTTACTTCTGGTGTTCAAGCTGGCTATCCCGGTCCTCATCGCCTGGCTGATGCCGGGCAGGCTTCTCTGGCCGTCGATAGCCCTCCTGTCCCTGGTTGTCATCTGGAATATCAAGGAACTGGTTATCTATCTACTGTAAGGTCCTTATCGTTCCCCGGCACGTACGAGCGTTTCTTCTTTCTGATACAGGGTGCCCATCGTTTCCAGGTAAAGCCGGGCGGCGCTGACTCTCAGGTGTTTCGAATTATAATCGGGGTCTGCCTTGAGCTTGCTGTACATGCTGTTCAGGTGGTGCTCCACCGTCTTGATATCGATAAAGAGAGTCTTGGCAATAGCCGAGTTGGTATATCCCTGCGAGAGTAGGCCGAGGATTTCCAGCTCGCGGGTAGTGAGCTGCTTCAGGAAGGGGCTCTCCGGCTTTCCGGCGAACATAAAAGTAGCCAGCGGCGGGTCGAGAATAACCTGCCCCTGGCTAACCGCCAGAATCATCCGGCACAGCTGGTCGACTTTATCCAGGGATTGCTTTAAGAAAAGCGCCATACCGCTTTCTCCGCAGACCGCCAGCCTTCGTAACAGTTCAATGTCCTGTGAACTGTAAAATATAATTAAAATAACTATCCCCATCCTGGGATAGCTATTCCTGATCCTCTCCAGCTCTTCAATAATATCTATATCAAGCTTTTTGACACTCAATAACATGACGTCGGGGCAAAGTTCAGATACCGCCCTCTCCATAGCTCCGGACTCGCCGTTTTCCGAAACCCGCAGTATTTCAATATTGGTCCGGTTCGGCAGGATATGTCGGTACATCTCCCGGTAGATTTCCTGCTCTTCCACTACGTACAAGCTTACGGTTTCTGACTTTTCCTGCAACATATTAACGCCTTTCCCTTTATACCTTTTCTACTCTATCCTCCCCGCAACCTCCCGCACCTCTCAGCTAACAACTACTTATGATTGTAGGCCAGATGTATAAAGAGATTAATAAAAATTCATAAATATACCATTAAAATATCATAAAATTTAATTATATTTTTGCCATTTGGCTAAGAATTACAGGTATCTGCTTCTGATTCTGCCATTTCACCCCCAAATTACCATGGATGCTACCCCCCATTTTGTCATAGGGAATTCCTTACTTTGTGATTGAATAATGCCCCCAGACGATTATTAGGAAAATGACACACCAAGATTGGGGATGGTCTCGTAGTCACTATCAGCAATTAGAGGTAGATTGGATATATCCATGCCGTCGCAGGGGAGGAAATCGTGATGCACAGATTTGTGAAAAGGGTATTCAGGAACCAGCGAGGCATCACCGGAATAGAAACAGCCATTATCCTCATCGCTTTCGTCATCGTAGCCTCGGTGTTTGCCTATGTCGCACTCTCGGCCGGCCTGTTTTCCACTCAGAAAGCGAAGGAGGCGATTCATTCCGGCCTGGAAGAAGCTCAAAGCACTATAGAGGTAAAAGGCAACATCTACGGGAGAATGGAGAACAGCGTGCTGACGGAAGTCTATTTCACTCTGGCCACCACCACAGGAGGCGCTATGATAGACTTCACCGATACTTCCTCGGCGAACAGTTCCAATCTGGTCATTATCTCGTACAGCGATGCTTACCGAATATTCCCAACCGTGAACTGGACGATGACCAAGCTGAACACCACTACCCCCGATAACCTGCTCGATAAGAATGAATTGTTCATGATTACGGTTGACCTGACCTGTGTCAGCGCTAACGCTACCGACGAGCAGAAACCGGGTCCATATCACAAGTTCCAGCTGGAAGTCAAGCCGCCCGTCGGTGCCGTCCTCGTTCTGGAGCGCACCGTTCCGGCCAGAGTCGACCAGATTGTCAACCTGTATTAATCAATGAAATCAGTGTTTGCCAGCAGTACCGGCAAAAAGATGTGGGAAGTGATAAGAGTAATCACCAACCGGAAACAAGATGGGAAAGATAGCGCCATGCGGCGGCGGATGGCTACTGCCTTTATGGGGGGTATGGTCATAACGGCGGCCCTGGCGTACTTACCTATTATTATTACCGCCCTACTCTCCCACGAGCCAGGCCACGAGTCGGCCGTACCGGCACCGTCAGATGCCCCGGATTTTCTGAGGCCCGGCAGCCGCCCTGATGGCAGCTATCCGGAGAAGCATATTAATTACGAACTGGTTTACGCCCCTCTTGAGGAGGCGATATTTTCTGGTTAAGCGGTGCAAACCGACATGATGAGCCAGTAAACGCGCAAAGGAGGGTGAAGATAATGTGAATATAAGGTGTAACAACTGAATATAAAAAGCTATGGAATGGAAGGGGGTGATGTCTAAAGTAACAGAGGTGTTTAGAAAATCCAAAGAAAAGAAGGAAAATTTCTTTACTCGAAAAATCCCATCAACTAAGGAGGAAAAATGTTTAGGAAATTCATGAATCGTGAGAAAGGTATTACTGGTCTAGAGACCGCCATTATCCTGATTGCCTTCGTCGTGGTGGCCGCAGTTTTCGCCTACACGGTGCTTTCCGCCGGCCTGTTCACCACACAGAAGAGCCAGGAAGCAGTTTACTCGGCGCTTAAGGAAGCCCAGAGCACCCTGGAGCTCAGGGGTCCCGTAATCGCTACCGCCAATAACACCGGCGCCGCTGGCACTGTCAAGCAGGTATCCTTCGTCCTGGCCAACGTGCTCGGCGGTGAAGCGATTGATTTCACCGAACCGACGGCAGCCGCGGGTAACGATGGAACGTCTCTAACCGGTACCAGTGCCACCAACAAGGTAGTCATCAACTATATCGATAAGGACCAGACAGTCAATAATCTTTACTGGACCGCCAGCACGCTGGGGACCAGCGACGGTGACGACCTGCTGGAGACCAACGAAAAGTTCCAGATAACCGTTGGAAATAGCGCCAATGGTACCAGCGGTGGCAATCTTGTTGATGCCCTCTCCGGCAACCCACTGGGTATCAATACGACCTTCACGCTGGAGGTAGTGACCCCCGCCGGTGCGGTGCTGACCATCGAGCGCACCTTACCCGCCTACATCGACACCATCATAAACCTGCGCTAGAGTAATACTTTTCATTCAAGGAAAAAGGAGGAAAAATGTTTAGGAAATTCATAAATCATGAGAAAGGTATTACCGGGCTGGAGACCGCCATCATCCTGATTGCATTCGTCGTGGTCGCCGCGGTCTTCGCCTATACGGTACTCTCAGCCGGACTTTTCTCTACACAGAAGGCCCAGGAGGCTGTCTACTCCGGGCTGAAGGAAGCACAGAGCACCATGGAACTTAGAGGTGCAGTTATCGCTACCGGCAATACCACCGGCGCCAGCGGCAATATCAAGCAGCTAAACTTTACCGTAGCCAATGTGCTCGGCGGTGAATCGATTGATTTCACCCCGCCGACAAATGGCGCTGCTGGAGTAGCCACCGGTACCGCCAACAAGGTAATCATCAACTATATTGATAAGGGCCAGACAGTGGATAACCTCTACTGGACTGTTACCAAGCTGGGGAAAGAAGATGGTGACTACCTGCTGGAAGCTGACGAGAAGTTCCAGATAACCATCGGCGGCGCAGCTACCACTCCAGGTAATCTTATTGATGCCCTCAGTCCCTACCTGGGCGTTAATACGACTTTCAGCGTGGTGGTGATGACGCCGCAAGGCGCGGTGCTAACCATTGAGCGCAACACACCCGCCTACATCGACACCATCATGAACCTGCGCTAGTTAGTTAGTTTAAGTTTGACACCGGGTGGGGGTTCTGACCGGGCCCCCACCCGGAATCCCGTGGTATTAGTGGGTGCCACCCGCTTCCGGTAGCTGTGGGAAATGTGGATGATAGCCGCAAGTATCCGACCCGAAGTATTAATGGAGGTCTTTTGTGGACAAGGCCATAACTACAGCTCTACTTATCATAGCGGGAGTTGTGTGTATGATATTTGTCTTTAACAGTGTTTATCCGATGGTAAACCGTTCCAGCCAGGCCATGGTCAGCATGTCCGAACAGGTTGACGAACGGATGAAGAGTCGGATAAATATTGTTCACGCGGCAAATTCCGCCAACCGTACTTCCGTTTATCTGTGGGTAAAGAACGTGGGCACCCAGCGCATCGTGAGCGTAGAAAATTGCGACCTGTTCTTCGGCCAGGAGGATGACTTTGAACGTGTCCCTTATGTGGATGACGCCGAGGGCGGCTATCCGCAATGGGACTACAGCCTGGAAAATGATACCGAGTGGCAGACCAGTGCCACTCTAAAAATAACTATCACTTACGGTAGTGACCCCGGTGCGGGGACTTATTATTCCAAGTTTATTATACCGAACGGAATATCCGACGAGTATTACTTCAGCATGTAGCGGAGTGAATTATGGAGACGGCTATTTTCTCAATTATATGTATCGCCCTGATAGTCTTCGGCGGCATGACAATGTCCCAGGGATTCATGACGTCGGTTGATACCAGCACAACGGGCCTTGAGGAGATAGGGCAGAGGGATGAGACGATAATGAGGACGGAGCTTACTCCCCTCAGTGCCGAGCAGCCCTCGGCCAATACCGTTGAGGTTACCCTGGAAAACAGCGGCCAGACCAAGCTGGCTGATTTTGAAAAGTGGGATATCATCGTCCAGTACTACGACGGTACCGGGACCTATCACGTGGAATGGCTCCCCTACACCGAAGCGACGCTGGACGATAACGAATGGGAGGTGGCCTGGATACAGCTTGACGGCGGGGCCGAAGTGTTCGAGCCGAACGTGTTAAACCCGCAGGAGCAGATAAAGATAAGGGCCCAGCTCAATCCATCGGTGGGCGCCGGCACGACGAACATGTTTATCGTGGCCACTCCGAGCGGGGTTACCGCCTCGACCTATTTCTCGCCTTAATGAGCTAAATACAGGAGGCATAAATTAATACTACCGTTAAAGATATAAAGGAGCGAATGATATGGCGACGGTTGTCGTCTCCATCATATGTATAGTCATGATAGTAGTAGGAGGTATGACATTGTCCCAGGGAATCCTCACCTCAGCGGACTCTGCCGCCCTCAGTGTAGAGGAGATTGCCTTGAGAGAGGGCGAAATTACCAGGACCGACCTGGATGCCGTCCGTTCTGCCCACCTTTCCTGGGCGGACCTCCTGAAGGTAACCGTGGAGAATAGCGGCCAGACCAAACTGGCCAGTTTCGATAAGTGGGACTTTATTGTCAATTACTACGATGGCAGCGGCGTCTATCACACGGTATGGCTGCCCTATACCGGCGGAGTACTCGGTGATAACGAGTGGCAAAAAGCGAGAATCGGCCTGAACGGGCCGGTAGAATTCTTTGAGCCGGACATACTTAATCCCGAAGAAGAACTGGTAATACTGGCGAGTCTCAGTCCGCTCCCCGGTGACGCCACGACAGGGGATATAACCATAGCTACTCCCAACGGGGTTTACGACTCCATTTCCTTCTGGAATCCGGGCTATACGCTGCTGAATCCCCACTCGGAAAACACCACCATTGCCAGTACCGAGTATTTCCAGCTTGAAGAAGCGACCCCGGCCGACGGCCCCGCCATTACAGCAACCACGGACGCATTTGTCAGTAATGAGTCCGGTAGGAAACCAATGTACGATGAAAATGACCCATCCCGGTTGTCCAGGCACGTGTTTCCGTTGACCGGTATCAGCGAGATACCGGCGGCCACCTGGACGGTCTATTATCGATGCCGCACCTGGGGAGACCCCAAATTCCCCAAAGCCCCCGGTGATGTTAATTTCGATATAGACATAATTATCAGGAAGGCGGACGGCGCGGTGAGAGCGACCATAGCCACCAATGTCGCCGATGCGTACCTGGCCAAAGATGAATGCGAGGTCTGGCTGACCAAAAGCGCCACTTACGACTTTCCCGGTTATACAGTGGTCGACGACAGCGATTACCTCGAGATTGTCTATTACGGCGAGGTTGACAAGCAGGGGCCGCAGGACGGGCCGGGTTACCTGCAAATAATGATAGATGACAATACCCTGGCCGAAGTTGACCAGACCAGGATAGAGGGATAACAGAGGAAAGGGATATGCTGGAAAAACTGAAGCAATTGATATTTAAGAGCAGAGACATGCTGGAAAAACTGAAGCAATTAATATTTAAGAGCGACGGTAAAGGTGCGAACAAGAGCAAAACCAACCGGATGATGAGCTTCGACATGTTCTACCAGCTCTCCTACATGTCCACCATCGCCGCCGCCGGTGTGCCGCGCGACCTGATCTTCGAGCGCTCCGCCGAGCTCCAATGTACCTCTGCCGAATATTTTAAGAGAGTCGAGCTGTCCCGCAAGCGGCTGAAATACGATTATGCCCGGGCCTGCCGCGCCGTGGGAGAACCCCTCAAGGAAGAGGCTGTTAAGGGACTCCTTCTCCGTTTTTCCAGTTCTCTCATCTCCGGTGAGCCCGAAGCCGATTTTCTCACGAGAGAAGCCAATGCCCGGGCCGCGGACTACGAAAACGAGTACGGACGAAGTCTGGAAGTCCTGAAAATGTGGACCGACGCCTATGTCTCCCTCATCCTTTCGGCGGTCCTGGTGGTGGTCATCGGGATAGTCTCCACCATGATATGGAAGATCGAGACAACGCTCATCATAGCCATGGCATTTATCTCTGTAAGCTCCACTGTCATCGGCGTCTGGCTGATATGGCTGGTCTCGCCAAAAGAGACCATGGTCTTGCGCTGGGCAGGCTCTAAAGAACAAAAGCTCGCCAGCAAGCTCTTCAAACCTATCCTGCCCATTGCCGTAGGTGTCAGCGCCATCTTTTTACTGACCGGACAAAACCTGGGGCTGGCATTTCTTGTCGTCGCGGGTATTGTCTTCCCCGTCGGCTTTATCATGACACGTGACGATAAAAAGGTATACAAGAGGGATGATGAAGTGGGAACATTCTTGCGCTCGCTGGGCGGTGTTTGTACCGCGCTGGGAACGACGGTTAATTCCGCCCTGGGCCGCCTCGACCTCGATGCCATCAACGTGCTGAGGAGCTCGGTAAAGAACCTGCACACGAGACTCACCGCCGGTATCAAGTCAAGGCTGTCCTGGAAGGTATTTATCGACGAGACCGGAAGCGAACTGGCTCACCGCAGCGTGGGCATGTTCTATGATGCCATCGAAGTAGGCGGCTCGGCAGGACAGGCTGGCCGGCACGCCGCATCCTTCGCCAACAGGATTGCGCTGCTCAGGGCGAAGCGAAGGACCATATCCGGTCCTTTCCGCTGGCTCTGCATCACCATGCACGCGGCCGTCGTTTTGATACTTGTCTTTATTACCGAGGTTATCGTGGGTTTCGGCAGCATGATATCACAAGCCCAGGAAACAATGCCGACGCTATCCGGGGCCCCCTCCCTGAGTGCCATGTCCAGTTTTAATCTCTCCGGGCTGGAGCTCATGCACCAGATGGTGTTGCCCCTGGTACTGATATTCACGATAGCCAATGCTATCGTACCCAGTCTGGCGGAGGGGGGCAGTAAATTTAAAATATTAAACAACCTGGGAATTACCGCGGTTATTTCCGGCTTATGCCTTCTTATCCTGCCGGCATTAGCCAGCGCGTTATTTACATCCGTTTCCCAAATGTAAGGAGGTAAACATGGAGACAAAAACCAACGTAGAGACAGAAACCAGTACCGAAGTCAGTATAGACTACGACGAAGCCGAATTCCAGGAAGTAAGGGACGAATTGAAAGAGATACTTTTAGATATTCGCACTTACATAATGGAAGCGCAAACGCCAATTCCCAATGACCTTGACCGGGAAAGGCTTCGCGAAGAGCTTGATACGGAAAGGGGGTAAAACATCATGACAGTAGATAATAAAGCTGAGAATATTCAAGATGAAATCAAGTTGCTGAAGGGAGAGGTGAAGCAGTCACTGGCCAGCGTCCGGGAGTACCTGCTCAATATGGAGCTACCTTCTACGGAGTTCTCCACTATCCTGGCGGCTCTCGGCACCGAAAGTGAACAGAAAATCACCATGAAGGGCAGCTTCACCACGCCGCAGGAAAACCCGACTGCAGAACCCCGGGATGCGCTGACCGAAACGACGTCAGATGAGTCCGGCGAAGATGAGTCAGAAATGCCCTCCGAAGACGAAAACCTGCTTGACGTGGAGGAACCTCGCGGAGAAGAACCCGAGATGGTCGAAGACGATGGCACGGCCGGTCAGGATGGAGGCATAGCCCCTGAAGACTCGCTGCTCCCCCCGGAAGATACCCTCGAAGACGAAGCGTTCGGTGAACCCGACGAACTCGGTGAGGCTGACGAACTTGGTGAGGCTGACGAGCTTGGTGAACCCGGCAAACTCGATGAACAAGACGAATCTATAACACCTGAATCAGCGATGTCTGTAGAGGAGGAACAACCCGTGGACTATGATAAGACTACTTCCGAAGTGAGCTCAGCCATTCCCAAGGTTAACATGATGGCCAACCTGATAAACTGGGTTGCCAAGGCGAAGGAAGAAATAGGCTACGACCAGCTGCCCACATTCCTAGAAGTCTACGGCATCAGCGGACACCTGTCTTCCGAGTTGAAAGAAGTCATTATGCACCTTTCGGAAATAACGGCGGAGCGTCCTAAAGTCGTTAACAATGCCGAAAGCTGGAGCCAGTCGATGCTGTCACTGCACGGCATCCTGACGGGAGGTGACGCCCCGCTCCACCCGGCAATTCCGTTCTGGAGCGAAGCCAGCAGCGAGACAGAGTTGGCCGAGGAAGAGATAATCGAAGTAGACAAGCCCAAAGAAGCACCGGTAAAACTGAAACTGGTATTCCCGAACGGTGATGGCAAGAGCAAAGAGTTTTGTGTTGACCTCAATCCCGAGGAAGATAGTGACGACTCTTCAAGCAAGCATAAAAACTGAAAATCCCCAGACGAGAGAGGTAATGAATAATGGCAAAGAAAAAGAAGGAGTTCATAGTCACCGGCGTACCGGAAGTCGATGAGAAGCTGGGTGGCGGTATTCCGCTCGGTTCTCTGTGCCTTATCGAAGGCCACTCTGATGCCGGCAAAAGTGTCTTATGCCAGCATCTAGCCAACGGCACCCTGGTTACCGGCGAAATTTCGGTAGCTTATTATACCACGGAAAACAGCGTCAAGAGCCTGATAAGTCAAATGGAATCGCTGGCAATGAACGTACTGGACCATTTCCTGGCGGACCACCTGCGAATTTACCCATTGACCTTTCACAGCAGCATGCAGGGCGGGCAGAAACCGTTTTATGTCCTGAACCACCATTTTTCGTGCCAGCCGCAGGAGTTCAAGCTGATAATAGTGGACTCCATTACGCTGCTCGTGGCGCACAGTAACCCGGTAGCCATCATTGATTTCTTTTCCAGATGTAAAGGCCTGTGTGATGAAGGTAGAACGATAATCGTGGTGGCGCACTCCTACGCTTTCGAGGAAGATATGCTTGCCCGGACCCGCTCACTATGTGACGCACGTTTCAGGATGCGCTTGGAGCAGGTCGGTGACAGCATGATAAAACTCATGGAGGTACTCAAGGTACGCGGCGCCGAGCGCCCGACCGGAGATATAGTCAGTTTCGATATCGAACCCAAGCTGGGTATGCGGATAATCCCGCTCGCCAAGGCCAGAGTATAGGAGATTAAATGCTTCGTCTACCATTTGAAATAAAAGCCTGTCCCGGGGAATGCGGGCAGGAATGCGGGGCCGCCGTGGAGAAGTGCCCGATATTCGCGAAACTCCCGCCTGAGTTTCAGGAGGTATGCAAGGAAAACCCGCATCTCCTCCAGTACCTGCGCATGCTTCCGGAGGATAAGATTGGCATCCCGCAGTATTATGAAAAAGTGACGCGGGCCTTGAAGGGCACTAAAGACCCTAACCTTCTCTATAATGTCGGCGACGGAGTATTCATTCATGTCCTGGCCAACCCCGAGGACGTCAGGGACTACTATATCGCCGTGGAACCAAGTCTCATTGACGCCCAGGACAGCACCCTCGATGAGATAGAGTTGAAGCTTACCGACTATGTCGAAGATCTGGAGGATGTCGCCGACTCCGCAAAACGACTCGAAATTATTATAGGAATTGTCGACAGAATAGTCTCTATCGATAGCCATAAAGTCCCCAAGCCACCCCCGGATAAAAACAAAAGCGATAAGAATAAGAAGGAGAAAAAATCTCTCTTCCCCAAATCCAAAGGAAGCGACAAGGGAAAGATACATATAACCAATTTCCAGTACACCAGCCTTCGCTATCTACTGCGGCGCAAACTGGAAGGCATGGGCGTTCTGGACCCCATGATTTTAGACCCCAATATCGAAGATATTTCATGCTCCGGTCTCGGTAATATCTTCGTGGAACACAAAATTTTCGGCGGTCTCAGGGCCAGCATCGGATTCGAAACCAACGAAACGCTGGACAAATTCGTCATCGAGCTGGCCGAGAGCATCAAGCACCCGGTTACCTTCCGTGAACCGGTTGTCGATGCCACGCTGCCCGACGGCTCCCGTATTAATATCGTCTACGGCACCGATGTTTCCAAGCGAGGCAGCAACTTTACCATCAGGAAGTTCAGCGACACACCGCTGAGCATACTGGAGCTTATCCAGTTCGGCATGCTGAGCTTCGATATGGCCGCCTATCTCTCCATCATACTTCAAGAAGGTATGAATGTCTGGGTATCCGGAGAAACGGCCTCCGGCAAAACTACCCTGCTGAACGCTCTCACTACCTTTATTCCCCCCGATGCCAAGATAGTAAGCATCGAAGATACCCCGGAAGTCCAGGTGCCTCACCATAACTGGATTCGCGGGGTTACCCGCGGTTCCGATAAAGGGGGCGACTCCTCCGAGGTATCCATGTTCGACCTTCTCAAGGCTGCCCTGCGGCAGAGGCCCAACCTTATCATTGTCGGTGAGATTCGTGGTGCCGAAGGCGCTATCGCCTTCCAGGCCATGCAAACCGGTCATGCAACTATGAGCACCTTCCACGCCGCCTCTGTATCCAAGCTCATCCAGCGTGTTACCGGCGTCCCCATCAGCGTACCCAAGACATACGTGGACAACCTTAACGTCGTCGTTATCTGCCAGCAGGTCCGGCTGGCCAACGGCGGCCTGGCCCGGAAAATAACCAGCGTCAATGAAATCGTCAGCTATGATTCGGTGGCCGACTCTTTTTCCTTCATCGAGACTTTCAAATGGAACCCGCTGGACGACTCGTTCCTGTTCCGGGGTTTCCATAACTCATACCTGCTGGAGAATAAAATCGCCCCCAGGCGCGGCCTCCCGGAAGAAAAAAGAAGGCAGATATACAAGTTATTAAAGCAAAGGTCCGATGTCCTGAAGCGTATTACCGAGCAGGGGAAAACAGATTTTTACGATGTCTATGCAATATTATCCAAGGCATACCGCGATGGATATTTCCGTTAAAAAACATGAAGGAGTTCATGGCAGGCTTACCGTAGCCTGCTTTCAAGGAGGTCACAAATGCGTTTAAAAGGTTTTAGGATAGGCAAATCCAAAGAAAAGCCTGGAAAAGACAGTGCTGAGGTAGAGGGCACCACTGCCGAGCCAATCGTCGAGATGGAAGAAAAGATAAACGGCAGAACCAAGAACCCTGAGGAAACGGCACAGGAATTACAGGGACCCTCCGGTGAAAGCGCTACCCCTGAGGAGGGTGAAGGTACTCCGGCCGGGCCCCATGGACCACTGGATGAGTTAACCATCGAGCCGGAAGACAAACTGGCCGAAGTGGATGATTTTAAGGCAGAGGCAGGTGTGCCCGAAGAAGAGGGGGAGGAAATTAAGGTAGTCGAAGTAAGTACGGGAAGCGCCGCCCCGCCGGAGGGTGAAAAGGAAGCAAAGGTAGCGGATATCGACAGCGATTCCATTAACAATCTTTTCAGTGACGACGAGGAGGAGGAGAATCCTCTGGCCAACCTTATCAAATCCCTGCCCGACGTTACGGCCGAAGAACTAATCGATGATTTAAATGAGATAAAGGGAATAATAAAGGAATGGCAGAGAAGCTAAAAAAGGTATACCGTGCAGTCTGGGGATTCCTGCCGATGGGACTGGGGGAATACCCCGATAAAATAGGGGGTTATCATGGTTGCCTCCCATGGCACCGCAGTAGTAGCCTGAAATTACAGGGCAACTGTATACAATTGCCCGCGATAGCTGCTGCAATTAATGAAGCCATGTCGGAAGAAGCGACCGTGCCCTATAGATAGTTAGGGAGGCCGAAGATGAGTTACAAACGTAATAAGAAATGCTGGTGGGCAAATGTACACCTGCGGTACATCATAGCCATTATGGTGCTTTGTTCCATCATTTACTATCTGCCCGTAATCGGAGGCCTTTTCGGCTGGACATCTCTGGAGAGTTCCCTCAACAGCCTTCACAATTTCTACGGGATTGACTTCCTGGGCCTGGTATTCTTCGCTCCGGTGGTGTACACCGCCTACATACTCGGCGTGATACCGGCCATACTGGCAGCCCTTATCGCCATGTTAATCCTGTTACCCCATGCCATACTGATAGACACTTACCCCAATGCCCTGTTCAAACCTACAGCCTTCGTCATCATCCTCAGCGCCGTCGGCGCCGCAGTCGCCATGCTGCAGAAAAGCGAACAGCAGCACTACCAGAGAATGAAAGAGATGAAATGCCTCTACGATATCGGCAAGGCGGCTGAAGAGAGCGGTTCCGTAGACGAGTTCCTGCCGAAGGTGGTTGGCCTCATTCCACAGGCTATGCAGTCCCCCGAAGACACCAACGTTAGAATAACCTTTCACGACCAGGTCTTCAAGAGCCCCGATTTCCATAAATCCCCGAGCAAGATATCGGAGAACCTGGTAGTGGGCGGGGAAGCACTGGGACTTGTGGAGATATACTCGTCCCGCGATAACCCTTACTTAAAGAAGAGAAATCACCTGACCAAGACCCTCGTCGAGAGAATCGGCGGCGCCATCCGGCAGGTGGAACTGGAGCAGTCTCTCCAGGGCTACTATGAACAGCTGGAAGACGAGGTTGACATCAGGACGAAAGACCTGGAGCAGGTACAGGAAAAGCTCATCCGTTCCGAGAGACTGGCCGCCGTCGGCGAGCTGGCCTCGGGCGTCGGCCACGAACTGCGCAATCCCCTTAACGTGATGAGGAACTGCGCCTACCTGCTCAATATGACTGTTTCTGATAAAAGCGATGAAGAGGCAGCCAATACCCTGAAAGTCCTGGATAAACAGGTTGATATCGCCAATAAAATAGTCACCGACCTGCTGGACTTCACCCGTATCACGCCTCCATCGCCGGACAGGGTCGACCTTAACACTTTAATTAACGAAAGCCTGTCATGGATAACCGTACCGGAACAGGTCACCGTCAATTCTAATATCAATGGCCATCCCATGCATGTCAGGACCGATGCCGAGCAGATAAGCCGTGTTTTCGCCAATATCATTTCCAATGCCATACAGGCCATGAACGCGAAAGACGGACAACTGGACATAGACACCGGTGCGGAGGATGACGGCTTCGTCTGGATAAAGTTCCAGGATAACGGCTGCGGCATACCGGAAGATAACCTGGACAAGATATTTGAGCCGCTCTTTACCACCAAACCGAAGGGCATCGGCCTCGGTCTGGCCATTACGAAGCGGCTTGTCGAGCAAAACGGAGGCAAAATAGAAATCGCCAGCCAGACAGGCCAGGGCACAACCTTTACCGTGAAGCTACCGTTAGAGAAAAGGAGATAGAGCTGAAATGAATGATGAACCGACGATTCTCGTAGTCGATGATAACGAGGACTTACTGGAGACATTTGCCATGATTTTAAAGCGGCGGGGTTTTAGCGTGGAAACAGCGGACAACGGGGCATCCGCCGTAGATAAGTTTAAAGACCAGAACTTTGACGTTACGCTGATGGACATCGTCATGCCCGAGATGAACGGCGTGGAGGCTTTCCGGAAAATAAAGGAGATGCAACCCGGAGCCTCGATAATCCTGATGACGGCCTATACCGACGAAGACCTGATTAAGGTAGCCAAAGACGAAGGTGCTCACCGCATCATCCACAAGCCGATAAGAATAGACCATCTGATAGAGCTGATTAACGAGGCCGCCAGCAGCCAGCCGATTCTCATCATCGATGACGACGCCGATATCTGCGAGACCCTGACACAGGTACTGAAACAGCAGGGACACGAAGTATTGACGGCGGGCAGCGGCGAAGAGGCGGTTGTCATCGCCCGGGAAAAAGACCTCCAGATGGCATTTATTGATGTCAAGCTGCCCAACATAGACGGCCTGGAGACCCTCATGCGTCTTAAAGAAATCAACCCGGAAATCCTCACGGTCATGATGACCGGATTCCGCAACGAAGTTAAAGACGCCCTGGACAAGGCCCAAGAAGCCTCGGCTATTACCTGCCTTTACAAACCGTTCGACCCTTCCGTAGCTGCCGATATCGTGATGAAAATCGGCAAAAAGTCACGCCGTTCCAGGAGAGGCGATGAAGGCTAACGAAAGCGTACTGGTAGTCGATGATGACCTCGATTTCCTGAAAATCATCAGTCGAATTCTGGGAAGCAAGGGCTACGAGGTAGGAACCGCTCCTTCCGCCGGCGAGGCGATATCCCGGCTGAAAGAGCGTTTCTACAATGCCGCTATCCTTGATATCAGCCTGCCCGATGCCAACGGCACCGAGTTGCTCTCCAGTATCATCGAAATCCACGCGGACATCATCGCCATAATGCTGACCGGCCATTCCTCGGTGCAGAACGCCGTGGAATCGCTGAATCGCGGCGCCTTCGCCTACCTGGAGAAACCGCTGGACCCGGAGAACCTGCTGTCGGTCATCAGCCAGGGACTGGAGAAGCAGCGCCTGGTCATGGAAAACCGGCAGCTGATGGAGGAACTGGAGCGGCACAACCGCATCACCAATACCCTGCTCAATGTATCCCAGGCCGTATCACAGTCCCTTGACCTGCAAAAAATTATAGATTCGGCGCTGGGCAGAGTAGCCCAGTCCACCGGCCTGGAGGCAAATTTCGTCTATCTCAACGAGAACGACCACCTGCTGCTGAAAGGTCACCACGGGTTATCCAAGAGGATAGTCCAGGCCATGCCGAAAGAGCTCGGTAAAGACAGCGGTGTTATCGGCCGCATTTTCGGGGAAGCCAAACCCGAAATAATCGAAGAGCTAACCAAAGAGGCCGAAGCCGACCTTGTTTTCCTGAGTGACGGAGGGTACCATTCGTTTGCCGGCGTTCCGCTGACTATTCTCGGGGAAAGCATCGGCGTCCTGGGTGTAGCTACCAGCTTCGCACGCTACTTCAGCGCCAATAATATCGAGCTACTTACGGGGATAGGCCGTGAAATAGCCATCGCCGTGCGAAACGCTCAGCTGTACGAGGAGGCTTCGAGCGCCAGGGCACTCAGGGAGCTTGACTCCATGCGCACCGATTTCCTGGCCAACGTATCTCATGAACTGCGCACCCCGCTGGCCGTGATAAAGGGCTCCGCCAATAGCCTCCTGCAACCCGACGTTATTTTCGACGAGGAGACACGGCACGACTTCCTGTCGTCCATAGATAAAGACGCCGACACGCTGACCCGTCTGGTGGACGACCTGCTCATGATGTCACGCCTCGAAGCCGATGCCCTGGAGGTCAAGAGAAAGCCCCACAAACTCGCCGAGGTAATCAACTCGATTAAAGACAGGCTGGATAACCTGACCGCCAAGCACCACCTGCGCATTGACATACCCGATACAGCGCCGCCGGTGGCCATCGATGACGGCCGTATCGGCGAAGTGCTGACCAATCTTGTAGAGAACGCGGTGAAGTTCTCCGAGGATAACACGACCATTACTATCGAAGCTCATCCCAACGGCAAAGAAGTAGTTTTGACCGTGGCCGATGAAGGCATCGGCATTCCTAAAGAGCTTCACCATAAAATATTCGGACGCTTCTTCCAGGGGGACGGTCGCAAGACCGGAAGGAGAAAGGGAACCGGACTGGGGCTCGCCATCTGCCGCGGTATTGTCGAGGCACATGGCGGTAGAATCTGGGTGGAAAGCGAACCGGCCAGGGGCACCAAGTTCAGCTTCAGCCTGCCGGTGCACTAAAGGGGGACACAGCTATGGACAAGAAAAACATCCTCATCGTAGACGATGACCCGGCGATACTGAGATTGCTCAGTACCAATCTCAGGGCACGCAGCTACGAAGTCATTACCGCCACTGACGGGGAGGAATCCCTGGAGGCGGTGCAGAGGGATTTCGTCGACCTGATAATACTGGACCTCATGATGCCCAAGGTGGACGGCGTGGAAGTGGTCCGGCGCATCCGTGAATGGTCGGACGTGCCCATCATCATCCTCAGCGCCCGGGGCGACGAAAACGATAAAGTAAAATGCCTGGAACTGGGCGCCGACGACTACCTGACAAAACCATTCGGCATCGCCGAGCTGATGGCCAGAATCAAGACGGCCTTCCGTCACCGCGGCGACCCCTCCGTAGCACCGGCACAGTCGAACTTCGTCTGCGACGGCATGGAGATTAACTTCGCCAAGAGGCGCGTCACTATTGACGGTAAAGAAATAACGCTTACCCCCACCGAGTATGCCCTCCTGCAACACCTGGCGGTGAACTCCGATAAAGTCCTCACTCACACCATGCTTTTACAGAGCGTCTGGGGCAACGAATACTCCTCGGAGAAGGAATACCTGCGCGTCTTCGTCGGCCGACTGCGCCGCAAGCTGGAGGCGGACCCCAAGAACCCCAGGTATATCCAGACCATCCCCGGCGTGGGCTACCACCTGGCCACGATGTCGTAAAACAGACGCATTTTCAACCTGAAAGAACTGAAGGGGAGCCGTAACGGCTCCCCTTTTTTATTTGTTTATTTCCTATTTTGGGGAGTACAATCAGGTATGACCGCTAAAGCAAGGAGTTATTCATGAGCGTAGAAGAAATGGAAGCCAGGCTCAAAGCGCTGGGAAAAAGGTCGGCATCCTGGACGACATCAACAAGGTCAAGTAGACAGACCTATTTTCTATTTCAGCACCGGCCCCAAAAGCGTCTACGATAAAACAGGATAACGACGTAACTTCTCTTAATCTATACTTTATGTCAACCGTATTTACGTTCTGAACGCATTTAACGACTGTCTCCCCCACCCTGCCCAATCATTAATGAGATATTTATCTTATCCCCGCGGCCGTTTATGCTCTGTTTATTGCCCCGATGTTAGTCTTATACCAGAACATAAAACAAAAACTCCAAGGAGGCTGACATGCTGGCAAAAACTAAAATCCTTACCATTACCACCGACCCGGTACTGATGAACTTCCTGCAGCAAGAGCTTAACGATGGTGAGTACGAGATAATCAGCACCCGTCATACCGGAATCCAGCTCAGGGACGTAATCGATTCCGAAGACCCTGAGTTTATCATCCTGGATATCATGATGCCAACACTGGATGGAATCGGAACCTGCCTGCAACTCCGCCAGTGGACGCAGCTCCCCATCTTGATGCTCAGCACCTGGGGTACCGGCGACAACACGGTCAGGGGACTGAACCTGGGTTCCGACAGCTATCTGACCAAGCCTTTTGGAATCGATGTGTTAAAAACGCGGATAGAAGAGACATTAAAGCGGAATGCCGCCGCAACGGTCGACCCGCTGTCCAACATGCACACCGGTTAACATTGAATAATCTGTAAGTATAAACCAAGAGCTGTTCCCCAGCCTGGTAACGTTCCAATAGTTAGCAGGGCTTAGCCGATAAAACGCTAAGCCCTTTCTATTTTTACTCAATATCTCATCATAAATATCCCCTGCTATGCCCGCCAAAACATTTATGCATTGTTTATAGCGCCACCCCGGCTTTTTATGTTTTATTTCCCCCTTCAACGATAAGCTGAGACTGTGAGATGAAAACCCATGACCATACTACGTCCGGTGTACAGAGTTAAAGCAGAAGGCCAGATGAAATGAAAAGGAAATTGATTTTCCCCCTGATCGCGGCTTTACTCCTCACCCCCTGGCCGGTGGCATACGCCTATGACGAAGCCATGGCCATAAATGCACCCATGACCGTCGAAGCCGCCGAACCCGCCACAGCACCGAAATTGAATGCCTTCGGGAATGCTATAGGCGGCGTCACGCCGGGCGACCTCTTTCATATCGACTCTGCCAACAGCACCGCCGATACGCTCTTTACGCTGTATATCACCAATATCGATGAGCTCGTCTACCACTACCGGTACATGACCCTTAACGTCGGCATCTATGTCCAGACCGGTATCGACCAGTGGGAGAAAGTTACCTGGAGTGAGGGCGAAACGCCCCGGGAGACCTATATAACAATGCAGAACGGCATGGTGAGCTTTATGCTGCCGGGATATGCCAAATATAAAATCACCATCGATAAAGGCTGTTTTTACTGCTATGGGATCGGCGCCGATAATAGTGCTGCCCTACCCAAGTTTTACCTGACTGCAAACTGAGTTAACCGGGAGGCCCCGCTATGACCTGTATATAGAGAAAATACGGATTATAAGGAACCTGTGGACACAATAATAAATCGCCGCGGGAGGTAAAGATATGATAATACTATGGATACGGAAAAGAAAAACAGAAGAGCCAATCGGCCCGGCCAAGAATGATAAAGAGGCTTTTCAGAAACACGACGCGGTCATGAAACAGTTCCGCCTGGCTCACCCGGACACCAACATCATTAACGCCAGGGATATCCTGACAGCTGACGGGAATCTACTGGCACCGGTGGACAAGGTAAAGCTTACCGACCATGTACAAAACTGACATATCAGGGCGTAAAATGGGAATCTTCTGAACAGAATACAGAAAGCAAATTTTTATAAAATCATAAATGGAGCTCTCTTATATGGAGAAGATGAGAGAGCTCCATTTTGTGCCCGCCCTGCCCCGACTGTCATCGTTCACCTCCCATACTCCTGCGAGCCTCTCTATTCCAGACTAAAGAGGACACCGGCAACCGCCCCTGATAAACGTACCATAGCTATTAGGTATCCTAGCTCAAAACTACTAGTTAGGCTTTACCAATTCGGAACATCTTTGTTCCACAATCTGGGCATGTTCCCTGAGTCGCTGGCTTACCATTTTTCATGGTTATAGCCTTCGGGTCTTTCATCTCTTTCTTAGATCTACATTTTACACAATATGCTTGTACCATATCTACCTCCTTATATCTGATTGCGGTATGAACAATACAATATTCCCGTGCGCAATGTCAATACACTGGATAAATTACACATTCTGGCTAAATGTTCATTAAAATCATTAAAAGAGTTGCTCGTCTTGTTCCGCAGTTCCAAGCTTTCACGGATTATGTACCCCCTTCGGTCCAGGCGTTGAAGTGCAGGCCAGAAGCCGGGGTGTACTCTTTTTCAAAGGCTTCAGGATATAGCTGCCTCCCGGTTCTGTCTGTGCCATACCAATCCTTCCCACCTCCAATCAGACAGATAATTGTAGCCACCCCGATACAATTTCTTGGAGGTACTGATAATCCGTCAGGTTGGGCAGGGAGACGCCGATTAAGCTTTTGGGAGCTATAATCTAGCTAACCCGTGTGCACAACATGGTGCCCCTGCCCTCCTGGCCAAACCCGTATGAAGTATGATGGGACCTTCTTTTAAGGAGTGAACCCGTATCTAACTGCTAAATTGGGAGCCAGGAAGAAAAAGGCTGGGGCCTGCCCACCGGTGTGAGAGAATAATAAAGATATTCATCTGGAGCTATTGACCTTTAGGAATATAGTATGTTGTTAAAAGGGTTAGCTATTCAAGTTATTGGTAAATTCGGCTTTATTAGCCGCCAGATTGTTCTAATTTACCACGTAATGTCTATTAAATTTGACATCCGTGAATACAAGGGTATACCATTCGGAATGACTGATGCTTAATTAATGTTTCAGGCTAACGAGAAAAGCCAAGGAGGTAGCACCTATGTAGCAAAGCAATTAGCAAGCTGAGCAAAGTAGTTTAAGTTTCAGTAAAAGGAGGAAGCAGTGAAAAGGTTTATTTTAGTTTCGCTGCCGGTTATATTGGTGGCTGCCTTGATTTTCAGCAGTTGTGCCGAGCCGACACCCGCACCAGTTCCATCTCCGGCTCCGGCTCCGGCTCCGGCTCCAAGTGAGCCAGAGGAGGTAATTAAGTTAAGCTATGCGCTATTTCAACCCGCTGCCGCCGCTCTATCCGTGGCCAATACCGAATTTGTTAAGGAGATTGAGAAACGGACCGGCGGTAAGGTAGTAATCACGGTTCACCAAGGTGGATCATTACTCGGTGCCCCGGCCATGTACCAAGGTGTCATCGATGGAATTGCGGATATGGGCAACGGCATTTCCAGTTATGACCCCGGCGCTTTCCCCTTCACATCAATTGCCGAGCTGCCTACTGCCGCTGAATCTGGCTGGGCGATATCGAATGCCATGTATGATTTTATGGCCAAATACCAGCCGGAAGAATGGGATGACGTTCATCTGCTCACCACGGTCAGTACTGCTGCAGACTTTCTGGCCATAATGATGGGGAAAAAGCAGATACGTACCATGGAAGACTGGAAAGGAAAGTCGATAAGAACCAACCATGCCGACATTGTTACTGCCATGGGTGGTACGGTAAAAGATGTGCCGATGTCAGATGTGTATGATTCCCTTGCCAAGGGGGTACTGGATGGCGTTATGGGTACCACTGAACCTTTGAAGAGCTGGAAACTTGGTGATGTTTGCAATTACATCACACTAAACGGGGCACCGGTACAGCCCTCTATAATGTGGTACAACGCTATGAACAAGGATACGTGGAACAGTCTGCCGGCTGACATCCAGAAAATTATTTCTGACGTCAGCAAGGAGTACAGTGGCAAGCTCGGATTGGTCTGGGATGACCAGGCAGTGGCGGGCATCGAGTACACTCTGGGTCTTGGCCATACCGTTTATGCCATTACTGATGATGAAGAAGCAAGATGGACAGCGGCGACGCTACCCCTTATCGGCGAACGCCTGAAAGTAGTCGCCGATGAAGGAGGACTGACGCAGGGAGAGGTTGAAGGAGTCTGGGACTACTTCAAGAGCCGGGTAGACTACTGGAATGGACAGCAAAGCGCGAATAATGTAGTTCCAACGATGGATCGTCTGCAGGAATTCATTAAATAGACCCCCAACGACCTTTAGCAAACCAGATGAGTAAAGTTGAAGGGGTAGCAGGATACAATCTGCCTATACTCTTTGGTAGTTAGATGGCAGGCATGACATGGACATTGAAGGTAAAGCCTGGTTTGCCAAGTTTAGTAATTTGACCAAATCATTAAGCAGCCGACTCGAATGGGTGGGGCTGGCGGCTTTAGTGTGTATGGTCTTGGCTGCCTTAATTGATGTCGTCGGGTCCAAGTGGTTTCAATGGCCACTGCCTGGCAGCACGGAAATAACCGCTGTGATGCAGGTGGTAGCTATCGCCAGCGGCCTGGCGTTTTCGAAGATTGCTGGCAGTCATATCCGGGTGGGTTTTCTTATTGACAGACTATCGCGTCGAGGCAAGGCCGCCTTAGACATTTTTAGTTCCATTTTGGGATTAGGACTCTTTGTCATTGCCGGCTGGATGACCCTTGACTATGGAATAAGCCTGTTAAACAGGGGAACAGAAACATTTCTACTCGGAATAGCCCTCTACCCCTTTGCTCTCTGGATTACATGTTGTTGTATTCCAATGTGCTGCGTGATGGTCGTAGAATTATTAAGCGCTATAGATAGGGTAACGAAATAGTGGATCCGATAATTACAGGTATCGGCGGAATTGTCCTGCTATTGGCACTTTTTTTCCTGGGCGTACCCATCGGTTTCGCTATGGCAATAGCCGGCGTTCTGGGTTTTGCTTACGTTGTTACCCCTTCAGCAGCCCTGCACCTGGTTGCCAGCGATATATTTTCCAACTTAAATTCGTATGTTATATCAGTCCTTCCCATGTTTATCCTGATGGGGTCCATGGCTTTTGCCGCCGGAATTGGCAGAAAAGCTTATGATGTTGCCTACGTTTTAATGGGGCAGCTTAGAGGCGGGTTGATTATTGCTACTGCTGTCGCCAGTGCCATTTTTGGAGCTGTCTGTGGTTCCGGGGCAGCTACCAACGTGGCCATAGGGAAAACAGCTATCCCTGAAATGAAAAAACACAATTATAATCCGGCTATATCTCTGGGTGCCGTGGCCTGTTCCGGTACGCTGGGCTTTATGATTCCCCCGAGCAGTGTGTTTATTATCTACGGAATACTAACAGAGGAATCCATAGGTAAGTTGTTTATCAGTGGCATCCTTCCCGGCATAATGATTACTATCCTTTTTATGGTTACAGCTTTAGTTGTTTGCTGGATTAAACCAGAGTACGGGCCTGCCGGGGAATCAACCACTCTAAAGCAAAAATTCAAGTCTTTAATGGGGCTCGCTGATGCCGGGATGTTATTTTTGCTGATAATGGGAGGACTGTTTGCCGGTTTCTTCAGTCCAACCATGGCAGGAGCCATAGGCAGCGCGGGCGCGGTTGTTATTGGACTGGTGAGACGAGAGTTGAACTGGAGCAAATTTATCGGAGGTCTTAAGGACAGTCTGAGATTATCCTGTATGATTTTAATGCTTATTATTGGAGCAATGATATTCGGGCATTTCATAACCGCAACTGAGTTGTCACAGGCCCTGGTTAATTGGGTAATAACCTCAGGGATGTCTCCAGTAGGCATTATATTATTTGTTTCCAGTCTTTTTTTCATCCTGGGCTGCTTTATCGATATCACGCCCATTCTACTGTTGCTCGTGCCTTTATTCTTCCCATTGATTGTGGAATCCGGTTACAACGTTATCTGGTTTGGGGTAGTAGTTGTAACACTGTGCATGATAGGAATAATTACCCCGCCAGTTGGAACCAATATCTTTGTTACTAAAGGGCTTGTTGGTGAGGAGGTTCCACTGAATACTATTATTAAGGGGGTCTTGATATTTCTTATACCTATGGTTCTGGGCCTGGTATTGATAATAGCTTTTCCGGGTATTTCCTTATTCCTGCCCAGCTTCATGACGTATTAATAGTAATCCAGATTCGTGCTGCATCTGTCTTCTGTTCCGCGTGGTCAGCCAGCCTGGACAGTTCCCGAATATTCCGGATGGGAAAGTGATTGGTCAGTGTTAGCCATGCCATCTCCATCAGGAGTTCCTTAAATACCTGAGTATCGTCAATCGCTAGGTGTGCCATTGCAATTTAAAATACAGGGTGATAGAATAAGTGGAAAGATCAATAGAAAGGAAAGAAAACTGATGGGAAGTACATATTCGTTAAAGATTGATGCCTATTCTCACATTTCACCCCCAAAGTATACTGAAGCTATTCGTAAAGCCTATCCAGCATTTTACAACCAGATATTGGGAAGTACGCCACCGCTTTTCGACATGGATGAGAGATTCCGGATAATGGATATGTATGAGCGCATAGTGCAGGTACTGACCGTTGGGCCGGTTCCACCACTAGAGGCCTTCGCAGATGCTGAAAAATCGGTAGAACTGGCGAAGCTGGCCAACGATGAGATGGCGGAACTGGTACTGAAATACCGGGATAGATTCGTCGCCGCCATTGCCTTGCTTCCCATGAATAACATCGAAGCGGCTATAAAAGAGACCGACCGGGCCATTAATGAGCTGGGGTTCAGAGGTATCTATGTACACAGCAATATCAACGGGAAGCCCCTGGACTCACCAGAATTTCTGCCGCTTTTCGAGAAGATGGCTGAATATAATTTGCCTATTTATATCCATCCCTGGAGGGGCAATGAATTTGCCGATTATTCAACTGAAAATGAATCGAAGTACGCGATAGCCAGTACTTTTGGCTGGCCATACGAGACTACAGTGGCGATGACACGCTTGGTGTTTAGCGGGATTCTGGAAAAATACCCGAACTTGAAGGTAATTACCCATCACTGTGGTGGAATGGTGCCCTATTATGAACAAAGGATAGTGCAACATTACAGCCAGCAGAATAAAGGCTATCACGACTATGGGGAATACATGCAAGGCCTCACCAAGCCGCCGGTCGAATATTACAAGATGTTCTACAATGATACGGCCATTCACGGCAATACCCCTGCCTTGATGTTAGCCTATCATTTCTGTGGTGCCGACCATATAGTATTTGGAGCAGATATGCCTCTAGGTGACCATTATTTTGGTTTTAGAAGTTACCGGCAGACCATCAACGCCATCGAAGCAATGGAAATAACTGACGATGAAAAGAAGAAGATATTCGTGGATAATGCGTTGAATCTTCTACGAATAGCCGTTTGAGATAATTGACACATCATCCAAGTAGAGTGTTTCCCACCAGAGAAAATAGAATTTAGCTGATAATGGGAATCGATAAAGTAAGATCTTCGTTTTCCCCCATTCTTCAGATGTCACATTATGAGCCTTTGTTACGTTAACAGCCACTGTACAGCAGCCTGCCGCGAGTCACCAGTCATCGTACAAAAGCAACACCCCCAAGCCGTACGGCAAATCCGGGGCTTAGAGGTGCTGCTGTTCACCCATATATTGTAATCGGGCTTTTTCCTGGCTACTGTTTTGCTGGCGCCTCCTCGAGCTGCTTTTTATATATGGTGGTATGCGCTCTAACGTAAAGACTACTCATCCCCCGTTAGCAGGAACTAGACAAGTGCACCTCCCCCTGGTATTACACCATTCGGATCAATTGCTTTCGCAAATTTCCTCCACAATAAATGGTAATTGGATAAAGCGGGTCCGATATTATGTTCAATCTCATCATCTGATGCCATTGTATTTGCGAAGTAGCGTTCATTAAGAGCCCTGGTACTTTGCTCTTTTTGCCATCCTTCCACGGCTGCCTTGGCTTCAGGGTTAAGAGGATCGAATTTGCAGAATATTTCTGTTTTGCCAAGGTGCCCCTGTTCAACCCCCCATCCAAAGAAAGCCCCGCCGTCATCCACTATTAGCCCCTTGTCTATCAGAGGCTCCTTCGCTTTGCCGGCTCCTATCGCCCATTTGATAGTCAGGTCTCTCTGGCCCATGATAGGAATTGAATTGAAGGCTCCCCCGGCACGGAATGTCTCTCTGATAGAGGCGGAAATTCTCGTGCACTGGCACAACAGGATTCCTTCAATCTCGGGGTCTTCGACTGCTTCTAAGGATTTCCCGCCGGCGTCGCTGACAATTTGCTGCAACACACGTTTCTTATATTCGAAGTCTTCCGGATAATTGCCGGCTATTATTACAAAGAAGCCGGGCCCCTGTACTGACTTGTTTAGTCGCTCGAAGACTTCCTCCTCTTCCTCGTTACAGGTTGTTATATTGCAGGCCACCATTGCCACGTTAAAGCCCATCAGCTCGAACGCTATTTCACTTTCGCCTATCTTGAGCTCCGCCTGCCACATTTTCTCTACCGACGGGAAGCTGTAATACCGCGCCACCATGTTGGCCGGTATCTCTTTCAGCGTGTAACGCGGTGATAACCCTTCTATCGGAAAGCTTGATGGTCCCGGCCAGTGATAAAGCTTTACCGCGGCCTTCGTAAATACACCCGGTGTTACGCCTGGCGGCACAGCACTGGTAATTATGCTCCTTATAGACGGACCCGGCCCGTCACCACAGAACCACTCATCCGAAGACCCCAGCGAACCTGACCTGACGATGTCCCCTTCAGGAGTTACCCATTCTATAGCCAGATGGTTTCGGTCGTCGCCACTGGTGGTTTGGTCCATATGTCCGTGACCCCTGAGGAGCGCTGAGCAGTTAGCCCCGGCCCCCTTTATGCAAAAATTCAAGCCCCTTTTAAATAACTCGGCTTGCAGCTGTGCCGAGATTACATACGGCTCAACCACGGCATACATATTTTTCTCGTTGATTTCAATTATGCGGTTCATCCTCCTCAGGTCTAATAAGATACTATCCTTGGGGAAAACCCCCGTCCAGCCTGTGCATATGGGCCTGAACTGTAACTTGTGCCTGTTACATAGCTTAACTACCGCTTGAACTTCCGCTGTGTTCTCTGGAAGAATTACAGCTGCGAACTCAGTCGAGAAATACGCAGGCATTATTGCCGGGTCATCACAGATATTCTCCGCTCCCACCACATCTTCGAACGCCTTATAAATGTCCTTGCTTAAAGCCATGATTAATTAGCCCCCTTTCTTAGATTGTTTAATAATGTCATTCTCGGGCTTGACCCGAGAATCCAGACCACCACATCTCCCCTGGATTCTTCGCTTCGCTCAGAATGACAGAGCGGGGATACTGGATTCCCGCTGAAGTTTACCCCGTACGCCGATACGGGGCGGGAATGACACCAAACTATTGCTAAACACTCTCCCATTTCTTATATTGCCTTTTCTACGAGTTCAACGATATCATAAACCTTCAGGCTGCTGCCGCTTTCCTTGATGGCTTCGTTAAAGTTCTTCTCGCACCACGGACAGGCAGTAACGATTGCCTCGGCACCAGTAGACACGGCCTCCTCTATTCTATCCCGGGCAGTCCACTTGGCGAATTCCGGGTTCGATTCATTGACGCCGCCACCGGCCCCGCAGCACCAGGCGTATTCCTTAATCCTGGTCATTTCCGCTAGTTTTACACCGGGAACGCTCTTGACAACATCCCGGGGCGGTTCATAAACGCCTTTTGTGCCCCGCCGGTATTCCTTGGGTGGGTCGAAAACAAACCTGTCCCCTGGAACCTTTTTCCCTTCCCAGTGTATCCACGGCTCACCCAGCCTGCCGAGGTGGCAGGGATCATGATAGGTGACATTCATGTTCACTTTCTTGTTCAGCTTGAGTTTGCCTTCTTTAATCAGTTTGTCGATGTATTCGGTGATATGCAGCACCTCCAGGTCACCCTTCAGGTTGTATTTGTCGTAGAGCACCTTGAAGGCCTGATAGCCGTCGGCACAGCCAGTAACAACGGTCTTGATGCCGGCCTTCTTAATCATGGCCATGTTCTTCCTGGCCTGGTTGAGGAAGTCTTCCTTGTAGCCCATCTGGTAGGCCCGACCGCCGCAGCATGTCTCGGCGTCACCGGCGATACCGAAATCGACGCCGGCTTTCTGCAGTATCTTTACAGCGGCTTTGGCCAGCTTCTGCATGTTCTTATCGTAGCTCGTGAGGCAGCCGACGTGATAGAGCACGTCCACTTTCTCTTTCGTGGCATCCTTCAGGTTCAGGCCGGCAGCCCAGTCGCCCCGCTTGCCTTTGGCGCCCGGCACCATAGTGCCCTGTTTTCGAAGGCTGTTGATTACCTTGTCGAGGGCAGGGTTGGTATGACCATCCTCCACGCACTTGAGCCTGAACTCAGTGATGGGCTCGAGTACTTCCATGTCCATGGCGTAATTACACGAGACGCCACAGGCGCCGCACATCTGGCAGTTATAAACTATATCGAGGAGCTTATCCGTGTAGTTGAACCCGTTCTTCAACATCGACGCTGCGATGTTTAACCTTCCGCCGCCTGAGTAGGCGTGAAAATTATATTTCGCTATGCTGGGACATGCGTATGAATACTCGGCTCCCTTCACTTTTTGCATGGGTATAAATTTGCAGGCCGAACACCGGCAGCACATCTCCATATCACCGCGGTAATCTTCTAATGCCATCTTCGCTCCCTCCTAAAGTCATTCAATAATAAATTGCTTATTTTAGCGTGTTTTAAAAGCACACTTTCCCCGGATTCATAACATTGTTTGGATCAAATATCTTCTTAAGCTTATTTAAAACAGCAACGGTAGCCGCATCTCTGTTGATAATCATCCCTGCATTTTCACCATAGGGCCTTGAGAAGAATGCACCCTTAGCCATTAAGTTCTTGATGGCTGAGGCGGATAACTCCTTGGCTTTATCCACTTCGTTTGCATTTTCGGGATTATAAAACAGATTAAACTCGCAGTGACAGCCAGTGCCTTGTACTATCGGCTGGATGTAAACACCCACGTCTGAAGTAGGGTAGCCAGCTTTTTCAGCCACATCATTCATGACCCCGATTTGACCTTCGAGCTTATCATTGATGGTTAAAAAGAATATGTCCTGGCAGGCCCCTTTATAGCGAAGCTTCCAATAGGGCTCCCCTGAAGGCTGCTGGACCACTTTCAATATTTCATTTGCTGAAACTCCACCGGCTGCTTTTACTGCTTCCACCCCCAACCGCTGGGTTATATCAGTGATGCCTTTAATATGGGAGCTAACCCTTTCCTCCGGGAAATACTCGTAGCCGGCTACAGTATAGAAAAGAGTCCATGTGGGTAAGGCATCCTTAAGGTTCTGATAGTCCTTGGGCCATTTCTTCGCCATAATTGCCGCCAGGTTGGTATTATTGAGTATAAAGCATTCGTTGACCATTCTCAGTCTTATCAGCCAGGAAGTCAGCTCGAGCAGCGTATCGAGGTTGGAGGAGCCAACCACAAAAGGCTCTTCAAGGCTGGGGAATAATTCACACCTCATTGATGCCCACGTTACGATGCCTATGGTTCCCTGCGACCCCTGGATAAGCCTGTGCCACGAAGCCACACCAGGCCCATACGGCGCTTTTTGTATGCCCCCGACTGCCCACTGTTCCTCTACTGTACCGGGCCCGGCCGCCTGCCCGGTCCTAAACTCATCACCACTTCCAAAGATTACCTCAGCACAAGCCAGCGGGTCGGATATATCCCATTGATACTTGGGCATTATTACAGGCTCTCTCTCGAGTATGCTACCGACAACCGTCTTCGACTTTCTCGGCAGCAGCGGCATATTGAGCCTGAGCCCTTCCTTTTCTACCGCCGGTATGAGTTCACCAAAGGTCACGCCCGGCTCGACCATGGCAACCCTGCGCGCCCGGTCAACCCTGATAACCTTTTTCATTCTACTTAAATCTACGATAACGGCCCCTCCGGTGCCGGGAACGGTGTCACCCCGAAAATGGGGAGGGCCGGAACTCACCGGTACAAGCGGCGTTAGAGTCTCATTAGCCAGATTCACTATCTTCTGTATATCACCGGCATTTGTCGGCTTTATCACACATACCGGCCTGACCGTATTGACAAAACTCATATCCCTGGAGTATTCATCCAATGCCGTTTGTTCATAACTTACGTTGCCAGCGCCAACAATTTTTACCAGCTTCTCTTTTTCAATCATTTTTGCCCCCTTCGCTTTTTGCCAAATTAAACAGCTCTATCTAAAGGAATATACCGATGCTGCTGAGCCAGGTTTGCCTCTAGAAGATGGGTATTTTCAGCCCACCCCAGAAATTTTGCGTACGGAAGTATAGTATTCTCCTTTGCGTGCCCCTGTCAAGCCGGTGAATAGGTTGTTTAAATCATTCTTGCATGAGTGTGCGTATAATGAGCAAGCCTGTCGAAAAACCCGCTTGTAAATCATCCATCGACTTTTAGGAGTAAATTTCCTGCTACCAACAATCTCTATACGGATACCAATATAGGGTTTCTCATGCTGGAGGATTCTTGGGGTAAGCTTTTCCGTCCCGCATCTCAATATAATCAACCGTAGCCAGTTCGCCCAACATCAGCGACAAATTTACAGAATAAATCGGTGGATATAGTTCCTCCCGTTCCCACTTTGTGTATTTATTCAGTATTTCATCAACGGTCATTCCGGGTTTGTCTTTGATTTTCTCAAGTACGTCCATTTCCCTTTTGTAATAAGTGAGCATATCGCCACCATCTGCCAGACCAATAGGCTCGCAGATAAAATGGGCTCCGGTCCTGGTATCATCACAGGTAAAGCTTCTGCCCCTCTTAATAAGACTCTTTGGAGGCTCTGCAGATATACTCTTGAGATACTTCTCGTCAGCACCTTCAGGCGCCTTTTTCAGCGGACGGAACCCGATTCCATCATACTCTTTCATGCTGGGGTCCTTGGCGCTAAGGCCGGAATACAGGTAGATAAACCGCTCATCATCCCCGGGGCCGTAAAATACGGTGTCCCATATTACTGACACCATATTTTTCAATAAGCCGTTGCAGACTCTACCTTCAAATTTTTCACCGTTATAAGTGAACTCATCGCCGATTTGGTAGTCAAAATGGCAGGGGAAATTTTCTACATCACCCACAAATGCGACCAACTTGCACCTGACCTTGAATGGCATAATCATTTACCTCCTATTATTCAGTCTCAGATTATTGTATTACGACCAGCCGCTGTGTCGCGTTGTTTGTTGTAGAGATATTGTAGCGCTATAAAATAGTCAGGTCAATAGCCTGCTTGAGAAATGGTGTGTCCGAAGAACAAAAATATGATAAATATATTACACAGGCCGATGTTCACAATCAGTTATCGTGATATGGCAGAAAGAAGCGCCCCAAATCATACATCTCTACTTGGAGGATTATCAAGAGACGCTAGAAAATAAAAAACCAGGATATTTCTTTAAATTATTTGAAAGGAGTGTATAATACAGACAAGGTACAAATTCATCAGCAGCATAGGGAGAATCATCTTATGAATTCTGATGCCAAGAAAGAGTCGCAGGAAAAACCAATAGAACTCGTATTTCATAATATTCATGACCACGGCGTAGAGATTGCGGACATGTGGATGAACGAGGTGGAGACACGCACCAGTGGCAGAGTCCGGTTTATGAAAAGTAGCGGCGAGGACCCGGGAGTGATTAAAACTGCTGATATAGTCCGTGATGTTCCAGCCGTGGGTGAGCGTTACCATCTACTCAATCTCATCCAGATTCCCTTTATTTTCCCCAGTTCAACCGTCGGCAGCCGGGTCATCGCCCAACTCTATGCGGAGTTTTCCGAGCTACGTGGTGAATTGAGTGATGTAAAGGTAGTCGGTTTAGGAATCGGCGCATTAATGGCCATCTTTTCGAGTAAAGCCTGGGGTCCGATACGTACCTTAGAAGACTTCAAAGACGCCAGGACAAGGTCTTTACCGCCAATAGACGGTGTCATCGAGGCTTTTGGGGCCAAGCCTCTGCATGTTGGCTATTTTGAAATCAGCCACCTCCTGGAAACGGGAGAACTGGATGCAACGGTACTGGGCATACTTCCTGCAAATATGTTTAAACTGGCGGAAGGCGCGGCGCCCTATTGTACCATAGCGGGAAACCGGTCGATAACCATGCACCCGATGCGCACATATATGAAATGGGATACCTGGAACAGCCTGCCGCCCGATATCCGTAGAATTATTAAAGAAATCGGTCCTGCCGGTGGCGATTGCTGGTTTGCCATCCAGAGTGGCGCGGATGCCGATAATCATTTACGTGAAGCGCTGGAGTACATAAAGCGGAATGGTGAATTGATTAAAGTGTCTCCAGAGGAACTGAAACGATGGCGCCAGTTGATACAGCCAAATCTGGATTCAGCCGTGAGTGCTGTGGAAGCCAAAGGACTGCCGGGCAGGAAGTTTTTCAACCGGATGATTGAGCTTGTAGACGAGTACTCCTAGCAGTCAGAAAAGCCGAACATACCTCGATAAATCCGTATTGATAAATAAATTCCGGAGGTAGCGAAATGACACAAGAGATAATTAAATATGCCTGTCCCTACTGCGACCAGGAATTGGATACCCGCAGCGTTCTGAAGACCCATATCGAAACAGCTCACCCATCTGTACCGGTCTGGGGAAGAGAGATTTACCCGCCGCCAAAGGGGGTAGCCTTTATCGACGCCGATGTCATGAAATGTATCGGCTGCGGGCTCTGTGCCGAAGCCTGTTCCATGCAACACTTCGGGGTTATCAACAAAGACTTCGCCAGGATTTATGTGCGCAATTTCCTTTTACCTCTGCCGAAAGCTATTATCGTGACATGCAGCCAGTGCCAGGCAGAGGAACGACCGTGCGAGAAAGCCTGCCCGGTATCGCCGCCGGCTATCTATTTTGATGAAAAGACATTACACATGGTGATTGATGAGGACAGGTGTACCGGATGCTTATTATGCCGGGACGCCTGCGGTACCGAGGCCATCCGGTTTAACCCGGATGCATCCGATAAACCCTTTGTCTGTGACCTGTGTGACACAGAGAATACCGGTGAGAGAAATCCCCAGTGCGTCAAGATATGTCCCACAACCGCCCTCTATTACCACAACCGGGTTGAAAGAATTCGACCACTCAGGGATAGTTCCAGAAAAAGTACCGATGAAAAAGCCACAATGGTTGCCAGGCGACTATATCCTTTGACCCGAGAGAGCATTGCATATCCTGTCTGGCGTCCGTAAATCTTTGATAGAAGGAGATAACAAAATGGCTGAAATTAAATTTAACTTGCTGGAAGTGGACTTAACAACAGAGACTAGCCGGGTGGTCGATGTAACCGGGGACGTGAAGACATACCTCGGCGGTAGCGGTCTCGGCAATAAGCTGGTCTGGGACCTGGTACCTCAGGGGACGGACCCTCTGGGTCCTGATAATATTCTGCACATTGGGGTGGGGCCAATAACAGGACTCGTAGGTACCAAGGTAAGTTGCTCTTTTCTATCACCTCTGACGGGTTGGGCCGGTGAGGCCAGCATCTCCGGCTGTATTGGTGATGAAATAATGAGGGCTAACCACAATGCCGGAATCCTAGTCCGGGGTAAGGCCAGCAAACCGGTATATCTCTTTGTATATAACGACAGGGTTGAAATCAGAGATGCTTCAGACCTGTGGGGGCAGTATTTGGTTAAAACAGAAAATACGCTTCGGGAGCGGCTGTACCAGGAAACGGGGCAGGAGTTCTGCACTTTGTGCATAGGGCCGGGAGGCGAGAACCTGGTCAGATTTGCCAATGCTACTTCAGAGAATGTGCACAGTGCTTCTAACGGCGGTATCGGCGCCGTGTTTGGCTCCAAGAATCTTAAGGGCGTGGCGGTTAAGGGAACCAGGACACTGCCGTATGCCGACCACAACAAGGTATGGCAGCTCAAGAAAACATATGCAATGCATCCGGCGACCATGGTCCAAAAGGTATCGGAATGGGGCCGGTACGGCGCTAATGACGGTATGAGGGCCCTGCTTAACTACGGCGGTGACTCATTTAAGAACGGTCACTCCTCATGGGACCCTGTCGCCGATAGAAGCGATGGTTATATTCACGAGTTGAGCTACCGCGTCTGGACACATGGCTGCCCGGGTTGTGCTACTCCCTGCTTTCAACCGTTCTTCAAGAATACCCCGCGCGGTGCCTTCAGCGGCGAGCTAAGACACGGCAATACCTGTGGCCTCTGCGGTAATGCCATGATGGGTTTCGATGAAGTCGAAGAGATAAATTCACTGGTCGAGGAGCTGGGCGTCGATGCCGAAAATGTACACGGACTTATAGCCTGGGCTATGGACCTTTACGAGCACGGTATCATCACCAGAACAGACCTCGGCGGGATAGACCTCAAATGGGGCGACCGTGATGCCACCATGGAGCTTTTAAAGAAAATCGTTTATAAAGAAGGCCATGCCCCGGCGGCACTGGCCGAAGGATGGTGGCGCGCCATTGATGTCTTCGGGCCGGAGTCCAAATGGTATGCCTGGTATTCCAGCGCCAACCAGTCTGTAGCGAGATATGAACCAAGAAGCAAGGAGCATGGCCTCGGACTTTCCAACGGCACCGGCCACGGTGGTGGCAGCGGCTTATTCGATGCGGCCACCATGTGTATGTTCGCTTCATTCCCCTTTTTCGCAATATGGGGTCCCCCTCAAGAAGTCGCTCGCACCTTCATTAATGCCGCGGCCGGCTGGGAGCTAAGCATTGAGCAAATCAATGACATTACACAGAGAATCAACTTCTTCAGCAGGTGCCTGAGCATCCGGGAGGGCTTTCACCCGGCTAAACATTCGTTTTTACCACAACGGGCTTTTGATGAACCCGTAACTAATAAATACGGCACGACTTCCGTATGGACAAGCGAAGAATGGGAAGAAGCCAGGAAGAATTATTATGTGCAGGTGTTGAAACTTACCGAAAGAGGCCTGCTACCAGAAGAAGAACTGCAACGACTGGGGCTTGAGTTTGTAATCCCGGTACTTAAACCTATGGACGGAATTGAATGAACCGCCGCGCTCAGTTCGGCAGACCGGATAAAGGAGCGGGTTAGCTTCCTTATTAAGAATATTATAGAAAGTAAGACAATCATGGATTTAAAACTGAAAGATAAGGCATCCCACCTGGGAAGACCCTGCACACCCGAAGATGCGGGACCACTGGCGGCTTTTATGGCCTCAGAACTCAGCAGTTATTTCGCGGGGTCCTTTGGTGGAGGGGGCGGCCCTTAATGGTACTGTTTTTACAGATTATAAAGATAGAGCGCTGACCCCAGCCAATTCAATATCCCGGTCTGAGACATTATGTATGTCTGGCCTCCGGCCGGATGCACCTATGCCACCGAGCACAGTACCATCAGATGCTCTAACGATTGTTCCTCCCATTGGTGTGAATTTCGGGTCCGGGAAAGCACTGATATCAAGTCCCTGGGGTTTGAAAAATTGCATGATATTATCCATTTCGAAGTGCACTACGGTGTAGGCTTTGTTTATCGCCATTTTGGCATACAGCGGCGAAGAGTTGTCCATCTTCATGAAATAGACAAGCTCGCTCGTCGCATCAACGATAGCAATCGCTACAGGCCAGTCCGGGTTCTCCATAGCCTTCGCCAGGGCTGCCTCACCAGCAGTTCGAGCGTCTTCCAGACTTAATAGTTTTCTTAAATACATTGTAGCCTCCCTCCGTTCTTTTCGTTTACAATGCCGTCAGATTTTACTTAGGATTAAGTAATCTCAACGTGCTTTTAGAAGTTACTATACGGTACTCAATATTCTCTTGTCAAGATACATGTATAGACGCCTTTATTCCTCTTACCCTTGGGTATATGGGCCCTGGCAAATAAGCTGGGTAGGTCTGAATGGAGGAATCATCGACGGTACGTAAAGCTGTAGTGTAACATTATGTCCGAAAGCGAGTAGCGACCTGCCCCCGTAGCGAGAGAAAGTCATCATAAGAATAACCCAACGGCTCTGCCGGGAATGAAGACGGAATTAAAAGATGGGTAAAAAAGAAGAACTGACAGAGATTGTTGGCAGCCAGCAGGTAATAGTTGATACGCATCGCCTTGAAAAACTATCCAGAGACGAAAGCTTTGTTTGCCCAGCCAGGCCTGCTTTTATTGTTAAGCCCCATAATACTGATGAAGTCCAGCAGATAGTGAAATGGGCAAATGAGACCCTCACTCCCCTCGTACCGATAAGTTCAGGAGTCCCCCACTTCCGGGGTGATTCTGTTCCCAGCGTGGATGGGGCCGTTATCACGGACTTGAGTGATATGAAGAGGATACTGAGAGTCGACCGAAAAAACAGAGTAGCCATGATTGAACCCGGAGTAACCTTTGACGAATTGTGTGGCGAGCTGGAGAAAGAGGGATTAAGGCCTAACATGCCTTTGCTTCCACGCCGCCGGAAGTCAGTCGTGGGGAGTGTGCTGGAACGAGAGCCTGTGATAATGCCCAAATATCACTGGGACATCATTGACCCGTTAGCCTGCACGGAGGTTATTTTCGGTAGCGGTGACCTGTATAGAACCGGAGCGGCATCCGGACCGGGCACAATAGAAGAACAATGGAAGTCAGGAGAGGCGCAGAAATCTCATGCTGAACCTCTGGCCGACTGGTGCCGAATACTTCAGGGCGCTCAAGGAACGATGGGCATTGTTACCTGGGCGACGATACGTTGTGAGCTTATACCCGACCTTGAAGAACCCTTTATAGTCGGCTCGCCAAGCCTTCCGGGTCTTTTTGAGCTTATCCACTGGCTGGTCAGGCTCAAGATATCCTTTTAAGTCGCGTATCGGGGTAACCCGTGTCATTTTTAAACCTTACTCTTTCATCCTTAATTTTTGTTATGTTTCTCCAAGTGTCTACTAAATCTGACGTATCGTCAATGGGAGCTAACAGCTTCAGGACAACGGCCGTCCTTGACCTTGTAAATCACTATGGATATAATGTAACCGTATGGTGACAAATGATTGAAAAAGGGAAAAAATTCTTTATTGATTGAACACCGAGGCCTGGGTTCGTGGCTGGTGGAAAGGTGCCAGAAAGAGGGCTTATCCCTCAGGCAGGCAGCTGCCAAGACAGGCTTAAGCCACGTCACTATTGACGATATCAGAAAGGGCGGCAGGGCTTCTGCAGAAACTATAAGAAAGCTGTCACAAGCCTTTGGTGGTGATGGTAGAGAAATGCTGGCTTTAGAGGATAAACTACTTGTCCTTAGCGGTTATCGAAGTGAACGACCGGAAGGAGAAGAGCTTAGTGAGCCAATGGCCCGGCTGCTGGATAGGCTAAGTGGATTTAGCGAGCCACAGCTCAAGCTAATGGAGCGTTTCGCTGAGTTCATTGCCGGGATACCGGTGAAAGGTGGACGCAAAAGGGGAACGGGGCGGAATCACGCCACATCATTTTTGAAGCAAGCAAGGGGGTGAAAGATTTCGAAAGTTGAGCGAATAAGGAAGTCTAATTGACCACCTGATTTGTAAAAGTTAACAGTAATTGTCAAGATATAATTACAGGATTTCAAAGCTAAAAAGGGAGGTAAATACCCTCCACATTGTGAAACATGGGCCGCTAGCTCAACTGGCAGAGCAGCTGACTCTTAATCAGCAGGTTACAGGTTCGATTCCTGTGCGGCTCACCACGAAGCTGGGAACCGGGGATTAGCCGAAAATGTATGCTTTTAGAACGGATGATTCCTGCATCATCCCAAACATCGACCGCGGCGGCATTTGAGCCGGCGAGCGGTTCAACGCCACAAAAACCGAGCCCTTTGATGAACGTTTCCCCTTCTGCCACTATCAGCATCCCCTTTTAGGTATGACGACTGTCCTGCCGCTTATTTGAACGCCCTCTATACTCCTCCCTGGAAATTATCATCACTCATTATCTCCAGCACTGCCTCTTTCCCCGAGGTAACCGGCAGTATCAGGTGTGACCGGTGTTCCCTGTTCCGGTAAATCTTATGAAGCGTGGTCTTGGAACTATTTAAATGGGGGTGATAGTGAATCTGTATCTCGGGGTCTCTGGGGGATTCCAGGCTTTCTATCTCCAGTTTAATCCGATGACCTGCTTTAAAGACATTGATGATATTGCCCAGACCTATCGCGTATTCATTTATCTCACCCGGTTTAACCGGCTCCGCGCTGGTATGGGGATGATAGGGACTGTATGGTTTTGACTTGGTGGCATCCAGAGCCCGATGGGATGCCTTCAGCCAACCTTTAGACACAGTCGCCTCTCTACCAGTTGGCGCTACATCGGATAGTTTAACTATCCAGTTAGCATCGTCCTGGTCAACGGAGGCAAATAAGCTCAAAGCGGCCGTACCTATCACCTCCAGGTCTGCCGGCAAGGCAGGGCTGACATATTTAACCGAATCTCTCTTGGTGGACAGGTGCAGTGGCTGCTGTAAGAAGCAGTCAGGCTCCGGTTGATAAAGCTCAGGCTCAAAGGAAAGCCCTTCCCAGCGACGCAGATAACAATCAGTATATTCAATTCCCTTTAACGGCCACTCCTTCTCATAACGGTACCGGTTGGCTCCCGGGACAAACAGCTTGATAGGCGGCTCATCCATAATACCGGTATCATTACCCTTAAGCCAGTGGTCGTGCCACCTTAAAATCAGTTCTATGTCCTCTCTCCAGGGTCGCTCTTCGGGTCCGGTTGGTTTCACGAATAGTTTTTTGATGGTATTTATGCCAGTATAAACGTCCCAGAAGCCTTTGGCCCCTCCGGTTTTTCCGATTACGTAGGTAGGGACTTTTATCTTATCAAAGAATGGGTAAACCGATTTATCCCGCCAGAAAGGACCATCGAATGGATTCATCACTATATCGAAGAAACTCGGGTTTTTCTGAGGATACTTCAGCAGGTGATATAAATTAGGGTAGTGTTTGATATCGGGGTGGTTTAAGAGTTCATTGCGCCGGCGCTCAAATTCATCTCTGGGCAGGGTCTTTACCATTTGCGATACGGCGTTTTTAGGCGCAAATCCACTTGTTCCATGGCGGCCATCCCACAATCCGTACAGGAACAAGCTGAGGACACCCTCGGAATAGGCAAAATCGCGATAAAAGTCAGCCGCTATATGGGATACAAAAATAGCTTTAAGATGAGGAGGCTGCTGGATAGCAACCTTTAATTGCATATTGCCGTAATAGGAGTATCCTATCATACCCACATTGCCATCGCACCAGGGCTGGCTGGCTATCCATTCTATAATGTCAGCGCCATCTTTCCCTTCCTGCTGCGTCGACATTCCGACAAATTCACCTTCCGATTGACCGGTCCCTCTAGCGTCCGCAATAACATGGACATAGCCCCTTGGTACTATGTTGTGAGTATCGCCGGCTTCTATGTTGCCGTCCCAGACGGCACTTTTATAAAGCGGCTGCGGCGGAATCAATACTTCCTGTAGTTCTTTACCATAACCTCCCATAGCAAACAAAGCCGGGAACTTACCTCTGGCATCCGGGCGATAGACATTCACTGCCAGGCGGACTCCATCCCGCACGGGTACAAAAACATCTTTTTCTACTTTCATGCCATACTTTGGTTGACTTATGAGTTCACGCCAATCTTTTTTCATTTTTCCCTCCTTTGTAGCGTCTTCAACTATCCGGTACCGACGTCATCACGTGGCGTCAAAGGTAATCCTCCCCCGGCGTTTATTGATTCGCCGGTAACATAAGATGAAAGCTCAGATGCCAGAAACAGAGCCACTCCCGCTATTTCCCCGGGCATACCCATTCTCTGCATCGGGACCCCCTTGCCCAGCACGGTGAAAAAGGCTTCACCCTTTTTTTCTGACATATCCTTCAGCATCTCGTTAAAAAATTCCGAACGAATCGGACCCGGCAGAATAGCGTTTACCGTGATATTAAAAGGAGCCAGTTCAAAAGCCAGGTTGCTTGTCAACGAAAGGACCCCTCCTTTTGCCGAATGGTAATGAACGATGGGTGCGGGCGGATGAATGGCGCCCATGGAAGACACATTGATAATCTTGCCGTACTTATTTTTTCTCATATAGGGCACAACTGCCCGGCAACATAAAAACTGGCCTTTCAGGTTAATGCCGACAATCCTGTCCCAATCCTCTTCAGTTACATCCTCGATAGCCCCTCCTTTCGCCAAAGAAATCCCACCCGCATTATTGACCAGGATATCAATTTTGCCGAATTTTTTAATGGTCCGGGCTACCATATCGTTTACCTCGGCGCTATTTGAGACATCGGCCCCAATCGCCAGGGACTCGCGCCCCAGAGCCCTGACCTCATCCGCAACTTTGCGGGCGCCCTCGATGTGCAGGGCATTGACGACTATGTCACAACCCTCCTCGGCAAACTTAAGGGCGATGCCCCTCCCGATTCCTCTGGCACCTCCGGTAACAATCGCCACTCGATTCGCAAGTAACAATTTCCGCCTCCTTTAGCTTTATACGACTAATATTATATAATAACTGGACGGCCATTGTATTGCATAATCATAATTACCGGGAATAAGCGAAATCACTCAGGAGGAATGCATGACCAGAGGTTACATGGGGAAAATACTGAACGTAGATTTATCAAGACGTGAGTTAAAGGACGAGGTACCGGACGAAAAACTGTGCCGTGATTTCATCGGCGGTTACGGTATCGGTGCCAGGATTATCTTCAGCCGGCAGAAGGCCGGTGTTGACCCGTTAGGCCCGGATAACATTTTGGGCATGCTAACCGGCCCGCTTACCGGCACCAACGCCATTTCAGGTACGAGATTCACCGTGGTAGGAAAGTCGCCGCTGACGGGGTGCTGGAGTGATGCCAATTCGGGCGGGTATTTCGGCGCTTACCTGAAATTCTCCGGTTACGACGGCATATTATTCACGGGCATATCTGAAAAGCCGGTTTATCTCCTTATTGATAACGGCAAAGCAGAGTTGAGAGACGCCACGCATCTATGGGGCAGGGATACCTACGAAACCGAGGATACCCTGAAAACTGAACTGGGCAAGGAAGTAGCTTCAGTCTGCATCGGGCCATCGGGGGAAAAGCTCTCGCGAGTATCCTGTATTATGCACAACAAAGGCAACGCCGCGGGTCGCTCTGGTCTGGGGGCCGTTATGGGCTCAAAGAGGCTCAAAGCGGTGGCCGTAAAAGGTAAAATGTCGGTACCAGTCGCCGATGGAAAAGGCGTTAAAGAATTAAGAAAAAAGTACCTGGCACAACTGGGTGGAGACATCGACTGGCTAAGGAAATACGGTACGTCATTCGTTACTGTCCAGTCGGCTGAAAGCGGGGATTCACCCGTAAAAAACTGGGGAGGGGTGGCGGTAAACGATTTCCCCGATGCCAACCCCCTTGGAGCCGACCCCTTTGATGCCCGCAAGCTGAAGTCGCAGGCCTGTTACATGTGTCCTATAGGCTGCGAAGCGATTATGAAAGAGGGTACCGGAGAATATAAATACGAAGCAGGCTCTTTCAGACCCGAATACGAGACAATCGCCATGTTCGGAACCAATTGTCTCAATAACAATATTGAATCAATAATGAAAGCAAACGATATCTGTAATCGCTACGGGATTGATACTATCTCCGCAGGGGCAATCATGGCTTTTGCCATAGAATGTTTTGAGAACGGGCTGGTTAGTAAGGCAGATACCGGCGGTATTGAAATGACCTGGGGAAATCATAAATCACTGGTGACTATGCTGGAGAAAATGGTTAAGAGAGAAGGCTTCGGCGATATACTGGCCGACGGCGTAAAAATAGCCGCTAAGAAAATCGGCAAGGGCGCCGAGAAATATGCCATCCATATTCAAGGGCAGGAGATCCCGGCACACAGTCCGATGGCCGGCTTTCACTGGCCGGCGACCTATATCGCCAATGCCACCCCGGCTCGCCATACTCAAGGCTCTGAGGGATTCAGTCAGGAATTGATGCCCGAATACGACCGGGGTTCGTTTAGCGGTAGAGGGCAGGCACATAAAACAGGTACCTGCCACCAACATGCTCTGATGTGTTGCGGCATGTGTCTCTTCGTCATGGGCTCTCTGCCCAGCAATCACGTCATGACCGAGTTCATAAAAGCGGTCACCGGATGGGATATAACTACCGACGAGCTACTGGTAACCGGAGAGAGAATCGAAAATGTCCGGCAGGCTTTCAATATCCGCGAAGGATTAAATCTGCTACAGTACGAAATCCCCGGCAGAATACTTGGCAAACCGCCGCAGAAAGAGGGCCCCCTGGCAGGGATAACGGTTGATGCTGACACGCTCGTTAAGGAATATTTAGCTGCAATGGATTGGGACCTTGAAACAGCCAGGCCCAGTGAAAAGAAGCTAAAAGAACTGGGGCTGGACGATGTAGCTCAAGAGCTCTGGCCATGTTAGAAGGAGGTAGTACATACTATGAGCAGCCTTAAGGGCAAAGTAGCCATGGTTACCGGAGCCGCCAGCAAGAGGGGCATGGGACATGCCATTGCCCTGCGTCTGGCCAGGGAAGGGGCTGATGTTGTCGTTACTGACAAGTTTGCCACACCCAAAAGCCTTTTCCCCGGAGACGAGGGATGGGGCGGATTAGACGCGATTGTCACTGAAATCGAGGCACTGGGCAGGAAAGCCCTGGCAGTGACAATGGATATCAGCGTCAGTAAAGAGATTGACGCAACTGTAGTTAAAACCCTGAAAAAATTCGGGAAGATAGATATACTGGTGCACGCCGCCGCCATTCGCGGACCGGTAGGCGTCCCCGTCGTTGACCTTTCGGAGAAAGATATAAGGGCTATTATCGACGTAGATTTAGTCGGCTCCTTTCTGATTACCAAGGCGGTGGCCAGGGGTATGATAGCCAGGGGAGAAGGCGGCAGGATTGTTATATTCTGCTCACTGGCGGGAACGCACGGCGTACCGGGAAGCGCCGCCTACTCCGCCGCCAAATACGGTACCATCGGGCTGACGAAGAGCCTGGCCCTGGAGCTGGCGCAGTATAAAATAAATGTCAACGGCATTAACCCGGGCATGATAGTGACAAACCTGAGAGACGACTCCTTTACTAAAATGGCAGAGGCCGAAGGCATCACCTGGGAAGAAGCCAGAAAGAAAGACCACGAGGCATTAGGTACGCATATACCCTGGGGTCGGCTCGGTACACCTGAAGAGGCTGCCGACCTAGCGTTTTTCATGGTTTCCGACATGTCAACCTACATAACCGGCGAGGTAGTAGCGCTCGGCGGCGGCGTCACCTAAATATACCTGTTAGCTGTAATTCCGGCTGCCTGAATAAACAAGAGGCGTAAATAAATGGCTGCTATATTTGATTTTGTTAGAAACTTTACCGGTACCAGATATGAGGATATCCCCGGCGCTGCCGTAGAATCGGCCAAGAAAGAGGTACTGGATAGCCTGGCTACAGCGCTGGGCGGTTCGTCGAAGGCCGGCGTCGGCGAACTGGTAGATATGGTCAAGGAGTGGGGAGGCAGCGAGCAAAGCACCGTCATCGCCTACGGGATAAAGTGCCCGGCCCCCAATGCGGCCCAGGTCAACGGCACGATGATACATGCCCTGGACTATGACGACGGCCATCAGGTGGCCCTGGTTCATATCGGATGCGTAGCCGTATCAACCTGTTTCGCGGTGGCCGAGCGGATGGGAAAAGCCAGCGGCAGGGAACTAATCACGGCTATCGCCCTGGGTGGCGATTTCCTGGCCAGGCTGGGACTGGCGAGTAGGCCGGGAACCAGCGCTCTCAGCTCCGGCTGGCACCCTACAACCCTGTTCGGCTTCCTGGGGGCCGCCGCCATGGCCGGGAGGATAATGGGTCTTGACGAAGAGAAAATGGTTAACGCCCTGGGTCTAGCCTACCACCAATGCGGCGGCGCCGGTTCCGGCGTGAGCGATGGCGCACTGGCTAAGAGGATGGGGCCGGGACTGGCGGTAAAGGCCGGCATCACGGCTGCCCTGATGGCCGAGAGGGGGATTACGGGTGAGAGGGACTCTCTTGAAGGGAGAACCGGGCTGTTCAACCTATACATGGGGGGAGATTACGACGTTACAATACTGACCGCGGATTTAGGGAAAAAATTTGAGGGAGTAAACATAGGGGATAAGCCGTATCCCTGCTGCGGTCTCACCCACGCCTGCATCGATGCAGCACTCGCTTTAACATCAAAACACGATATTATTCCCGACCGGATACGAGATATCACGGTATATGGTGGAGATTCAGTATACGGTTTATCTCAGCCCCCGGAAGTCAAGTGCGCCCCGCGGACGATTACTGATGCCCAGTTCAGCGTACCCTGGGTAGTGGCCACAGCTCTGGTCAAGGGTAAAGTCACTTTAGAAGACTTTACCGATGAAGCTATCAAAAGTCAGGATATAATAAGAGTTGCCCGGAAAGTAACTGCCAGGCTTGACCCTGCTATGAACCGGCACGGTGTCGGGCCGGGTGGGGTAATAATAACGATGAAAGACGGGACGGAGTACACCGAGGAGGTGGAACACTGCCTGGGCAGCGTTGAAAGGCCGATGACATTTGAGGATTGCACGGTAAAATTCAGGGAGTGCGCTGCCTGCTCTATAAAACCGCTGCCCGCTGATACGGTTGATAAAGTAATAGAAATGGTCGGCCAGCTTGAGAAATTGCCTGACGCGACCGAAATCATCAGGCTGCTGGGATAATACGGCAGGCACAAGCGGAGGAGTGTTTAGTAACACTCTGTCATTGCGAGGGCGAAGCCCGAAGCAATCTCAATCAATATTTTAAGTCTAGTTCGGAGATTGCTTCGCTACGCTCGCAATGACATATAGAGTTCTTTACCATGTAATTGCTCAACAACCTCAGGAAAGGATAATCAAATGGCCACTAAAAAGGGAAAAAATATGGAGATTAAAGAAATTCTATATTTCGAAAAACCGGGCAGGTCAAATACCGACACGATGATAGAGTTTGTCACCAGGAAGATAGAAACCCTGGGACTACATCACGTGATGATAGCCTGGTCCAGCGGGTACACGCTGCGGAAATTTCTGGAAGCGACTAAAAATCTCAAGCTCAAGCTCGATATTGCGGCGGTGACCAATCCCAAGGGGGGAACAATTGGGGGGAGGAATGTGTCTATCGACGATGAAACCCGGAAGGAACTCGAAGAAAAAGGTATAAAAGTTTGCTATCTCAATGATGACCTGAAACTCGGAGAACCCGCATCCCCGTCTCCCCACCAGAAGTTTCTCAGAGACATGCTGCTTCCCTGGCTTCCGGCACATATTGACCCTTTAAGTCTCGATGTCGGGGTAGACCTGTCCCTTTTGCTGATATTAAGCCAGGGATTCCGTGTCTGCGTGGGATGTCTGGTGCTTGCCGTAAAACATGGCCTTATCCCCGAGGGCGAGAGGGTACTGTGTCTGGCCGGTCAAGCCACGGCGCTCGTCCTCCAGGCCGGCTCAACCGCTAGAACGTGCTATGTTAAAGAAATTCTCGGCTACGAACTGAATTCTGATTGGTTACAGATGCCCAAAAGAAATTTTAAGAAAATGGTAGCCAAAACACTATAGTTTGTTCCTGAAATAGTCCTTATGTAATCTCGGCGTGATAGCTCTGTAGCGACTTAACCTCAGGCTGGTATTGGCGATATTCCGCAATACCCTTTACGGCGGCCGTCGCTGCCGCCAGCGTCGTTATGTAAGGCACCTTGTATTTTATAGCGGCTTTTCGTATATAAGAATCGTCGTATTGACTCAACTTACCGCTCGGTGTATTGATTACCAACTGAATCTCCCCGTTCATGACGGCATCAACAATGTTAGGCCGCCCTTCATACATTTTCAGTATCAACTGCGTGTTTATGTCTTTACCAGTCAAGAACTCGTGAGTGCCTTGAGTAGCCAGTATCTTAAAACCCAGCTCGGCAAACTGCCGGGCAACATCATATACCGCCGGTCTATCCTGAGGAGAGACTGTTATCAACACCGTCCCTTCCGTCGGTAAAAACTGCCGGGCTGCCTGCTGTGCCTTGAAGAAGGCCAGCCCGAAAGCATTGGCGATGCCAAGCACCTCACCCGTGGAGCGCATCTCCGGTCCGAGTAACGGGTCTACCTCGGGCAGCATGTTGAACGGAAAGACCGATTCCTTAACCCCGAAGTGGGGTATTACCAGAGGTTTGAGGTTAAGTTCACTCAGCCGTTTGCCCAGCATTAGCTGTGTCGCGATGCGTGCCATGGAAACATTACATACTTTTGATACTATCGGGACGGTGCGGGAAGCACGGGGGTTAGCTTCCAGTACATAGACAACATTATCAGCAATGGCGTACTGCATGTTCATCAGCCCTACCACGTTCAGCTCCTGGGCGATTTTCCGCGTGTAGGTATTAATCGTATCAATGTATTCCTGCGCCAGGCTTACGGGTGGAATGACACAGGCGGAGTCGCCCGAATGTACCCCGGCCAGCTCGATGTGCTGCATAACAGCCGGTACGAAGGCATCAGTACCATCGGCAACGGCGTCAGCTTCGGCTTCAATGGCGTTTTCCAGGAATTTGTCAATCAGGATTGGTCTATCCGGAGTAACGCCTACCGCCGCGGCGACATATTCCCTGAGCATATCCTCGTCATAGACCACCTGCATGCCGCGACCCCCGAGCACGTAGGACGGCCGCACCATCAAGGGATAACCTATTTTCCGGGCAGCTTCAAGAGCTTCGGCCATATTACTAGCCATATCCGAAGCAGGCATCGGTATACCCAATTCTTCCATTCTATGACGGAACCTGTCTCTATCTTCAGCAAGGTCAATGGATTCGGGGGAAGTCCCCAGAATATTAACACCGGCCTCGGCCAGTTCATTGGCAATGTTCAGCGGTGTCTGGCCGCCGAATTGAACGATAACACCCTCCGGTTTCTCCTTTTCGTGGATACTCAATACATCTTCCACGGTTAGAGGCTCGAAATACAGCTTGTCCGAGGTATCGTAATCGGTGGAAACGGTTTCCGGATTGCAGTTGACCATTATCGTCTCGTAGCCCTCATCATGCAGGGTGAAAGCAGCATGCACACAGCAGTAATCGAACTCAATTCCCTGACCGATGCGGTTGGGACCTCCTCCAAGAATCATTACCTTCTTGCGGTCGCTGGTCGATATTTTATCGGGCCCGTTATAAGTCGAGTAGTAATAGGCGGCATTCTCGACACCGCTCACCGGCACGGCATCCCACGCCTCCTTAACACCGAGAGAAAGGCGTTTCTGCCTTATTTCCTTTTCCGTTATACCGAGCAACTGCGAAAGATAGCGGTCGGCAAAGCCGTCCTTCTTTGCCTTAACCAGCAATTCATCCGGTAAACTTTTGCCTCTGTATGTTAGTATTTGTTCTTCAAGCTCAACGAGCTCTTTCATTTGTTCAATAAACCAGGGTTTGATATAGGTCTTCTCGTAAAGCTCCTGGACACCGGCGCCCTTGCGCAGAGCTTCGTACATGATAAACTGGCGCTCGCTGCTGGGTTCATTTAACAGCGCCATGAGTTCATCAAGTGATTTATCATTGAAGTCCCTGGCGAATCCCAAACCGTATCTGCCTATTTCCAGAGAACGGATGGCTTTTTGAAACGCCTCTTTATAGTTCTTGCCGATACTCATGGCCTCGCCGACGGCGCGCATCTGCGTCCCCAGCTTGTCTTCGGCATCCTTGAATTTTTCGAAAGCCCAGCGCGCAAATTTCACGACGACATAGTCGCCCCAGGGCGTATACTTCTCAAGGGTACCCTCACGCCAGTAAGGAATTCCATCCATGGTAAGGCCACCGGCCAGCTTGGACGACACCAGGGCGATAGGAAAGCCCGTAGCCTTGGAGGCCAGCGCCGAAGAGCGTGAAGTCCGGGGATTGATTTCAATAACCACCACGCGCCCGGTCTTGGGGTCATGGGCAAACTGAACGTTGGTGCCACCGATTACTTTTATCGCCTCCACAATCCTGTAGGAATAATCCTGCAGGCGTTCCTGTAGCTCCTGGCTGATGGTCAGCATAGGGGCCGTACAGTATGAATCGCCGGTATGAACCCCCATAGCGTCGACATTCTCAATAAAACAAACGGTTATCATCTGATTCTTGGCATCGCGCACAACCTCGAGTTCCAGCTCCTCCCAACCCAGTACGGACTCTTCAACCAGCACCTGACCGATAAGGCTGGCCGCCAGACCCCGACTGGCCACGGTACGTAATTCCTCGACGTTATAGACAAGCCCACCGCCAGTACCACCCATGCAGTAAGCCGGACGTATCACTACCGGATAGCCAAGTTCCGAGGCTATCTCCTCTGCCCCTTCCACGCTCTCGGTAATCTCGCTGCGGGGCATCTCTATACCGAGTCCGGTCATCGTTTGCTTGAAGGCCAGCCTGTCTTCGCCGCGAATAATAGCGTCGACCTCAACGCCGATAACCCGAACGTTGTATTTCTCCAGCACACCGGCCTTGGACAGTTCGGCACTGAGGTTGAGCCCTGTCTGGCCGCCGAGGTTCGGCAACAGTGCGTCCGGCCTTTCCTTTTCGATAATCTTCGTCATAGCGTCAAGGTTGAGTGGTTCTATATAGGTAACATCGGCCATGCCGGGGTCGGTCATAATTGTAGCCGGATTGGAATTGACCAGAACGATTTTATATCCCAGGCTACGTAGCGCTTTGCAGGCCTGAGTACCGGAATAATCGAATTCGCATGCCTGCCCGATAATGATTGGTCCGGAGCCGATAATCATTACCTTATCAATATTTTCTCTCCTGGGCATGAAGTTGTCTCCTTTGCTGAATCATTTAGATAACCGAGATTTACGCAAAAAGGGCTTAATCAAAAAGTAATTAATAGTATTTGGATGATTATAACACAATTTAAGTAATTACCATTACTCCCTCATTGCACGGTACTATTCGGTTTTGGTTGCTACGAATAAATATTAGCCTATTTAGGCATGAAAAAGGACAGGAGGCAATATGGTTAAAATTACAATATTTGTAGATGTAGAGAAACTTGCTGATGTCATAATTACTGATATTAGGAAGGAGTTAGCTAGTCTAAAGTCTCATCGTAAGCCAAATTGATGGCACGTAATAGCCATTTAGAACTTATTTTTTAAGACTTCAGTCATATCTATATTGATTTCTGCTTGGTTTTGTGCCTCGGTATGTATGGGGAATACCTTATGAGTATCTTCATTTATGGCGAGAACCAATAACTGTGTACGTTGAGGTTCAAGTAGGCGCTCAAGAAGTTGTGCTTTTGTTAAACTTAATTCCATAAAACATTTCCTTGCAAGTAGTAGGCACATTCTAGGCATAAAATGACCAATTGTCAAATCAGCAACCAAATGCAAATAATACCCAGCTTTATAAAAATATAAGATACCACAAGCTTCACGACTACGGAACGTGCTATAATGATACTACGAGCCTTGAGGAGGACTTCAGCATGTCGAAAAAGCTTACCGTGATTCCCGAGCAGTGTTCCAATTGCAGGATATGCGAACTGGTATGCGCCATCAAACACTTCGGGGTGAACAACCCGAAGAAGTCAGCTATCAGGGTCATTAACGCGTACCCTCACCCGGTGATGAGGATGCCGGTTGTCTGCAGCCAGTGCCGCGTACCGGCCTGCGCCCAGGTATGCCCTACCAATTCGCTACGGTGTGTCGATGGTATCGTAATTCTGGATAAAGAGACCTGCATTTCCTGTTTCAAATGCGTGGAGGCATGCCCCTTCGGGGCTATCTACGCCCATGAAGACTGCGACCTGCCCATCAAGTGCGATATGTGCGGCGGCGACCCCGAATGCGTGAAGTACTGCCCGACGGGAGCCCTCAGGCTGATACCGGAGTATGCCCTCGGCGAGACCAAGCGACTTAATAACGTGCTCAGCTATACCCAGATGCGCGAAATAGAGTTCTACGAGAAGGGTGAAAAGAAGACCATCCGCTACGCCGAGATAGGAAAGGAAGAGCTATGAGCATCAAGAGCGGTTATTTCAAGAAACACCTGACCGTAGACCTCACCAAGGGCAGTGCCGAGTACCTGAATCTATCGGACGCTTTCCTGGAAAAGTATATCGGCGGGCGCGGCTTCGGCGCCAAGCTGGTCTGGGACAATCTCAGAAAACATAACTTTAAAATAGACCCTCTGGGCGAGAATAATCTCGTGGTCATTGCCCCCGGCCCCATGACCGGCGTTTACGTGCCGTCGTCGGGTAAAAACTCCTTCGTGGCCATATCGCCGGCCACCGGACTCTACGGCGATTCTTCTATCGGCGGCGGCTTCGGTGTGGAGCTGAGGCAGTCGGGAATCGATGTCCTGTCCATCACGGGTAAAGCACCGGAGCTTTCCGTCCTCTTCATCGATAACCATGAGACAAAAATTATTCCCATGCCGGAACTGAAAGGAAAGACCTCGCTGGAAGCCGAAGGGATTATCCGGGAAAAGCTGGATGTCCAGACAGCGCATATCGCCACTATCGGCCCGGCGGGAGAGAATTTAGTAAAATTCGCCTGCGTCAATGCCGACTGGGGACGCAACGCCGGCCGGACGGGGTTTGGCGCCATCATGGGTTCCAAGAACCTCAAGGCGATTATCGTCCGGGGACATGAGGACCTGCCCGTTCACGATATCAATGGACTGGTGGCAGAGGCAAATAAGGCCTATGACTACCTGAGGGAACACAAGTATTTCAAAATGTGGCAGCAGCAGGGTCTGATGAACGTCATCGATTACGCTAACGAGAAGGGCATCCTGCCGACCTATAACTTCAAGGACACCGTCTTCGCCAGGCACGACCAGATTAACGGCGCGACCATGCTCAACGATTTCAAGATAGGCGACAGCGCCTGTTTCGCCTGCTCCATGTGCTGCGGCAACATCTGCCTCGTCAAGAACGGGAAATATGCCGGAACGGTGGTCGAGGGGCCGGAATACGAGTCCTGCGCCATGCTCGGCTCCAACGTCGGCATTGATGATTTCGCGGCGGTGCTTTCGGGGAACCATCTCTGCGACGAACTGGGTGTTGACACTATTTCCGCGGGCAACCTCGTCGGCGCCATCATCGAAGGCTACGAGAAGGGAATCATATCCCTGGCCGACCTCGACGGACACGACATTACCTGGGGCGATGATGACGCCATTCTCAACCTGATACGCATGATTGCCTACCGCGAGGGTATCGGCGATATCATTGCTGACGGGCCGCGCCGCATTATCGCTAAATGGCCGGAAATGGACAAACTAATCCTTGAAGTAAAGGGACTGGAGCAGTCGGCTTACGATAGCCGCGCCGGTGCTTCTATGGCGCTGGCCTACGCCACCTCGGACATCGGCGCCCACCACACGCGGGCCTGGACTATCGCCCGAGAAATAGAGGAGGGGCAAAGCTGGTCCGACGATGAAAAGGTAAAAACGGTGATATATCACCAGAAGCTGCGCCCCCTGTTCGATATGCTGGGCGTCTGCCGCTTGCCCTGGATAGAGCTCGGCCTTAACGAGAGACGCTACGAGAATTTTTATAAATATGTCACGGGAAACGAGTTGACTTTGGAGCAACTCCTGGTGCTTTCCAACGATGTCTACGACCTGACCCGACTGATAAACGTCCGACTGGGCGTCAGTCGCAAGGACGATAGCCTCCCCTATAAAGTGCATTCCAGTCCTCCTCTTACCGGTCCCAACGCGGGCAAAGTAGTCGACAAGGAATCCTTCCAGAATCTCCTTTCGCTGTACTACCGGGAGCGCGGCTGGGATGAGGACGGCCTGCCGCCGGCCGATACAGAAAAGAAGTTTGAGGACTGAGTTTTTCAGATATTAGGTGCGTCTCTTGTGGTACTGGGAACCTTGTTGATTATCAGGAGTCCCAGAATCAGATTCGTTTTAATCTACTCCTTTCTAACCTCACCCCCTTCCCCCTTCTCTTGTTATCTTTTCCCACCCAAGCCACCCTCGCAGCATCAGCGGCTTATCCCGTAAGATATCCCCACCCCATAAAATGGGAATGCGCAGCGAGAGGGGGTAAGGTCAAAACATAATTCACCTGCAAAGAGGATATGTACCGGAACACCGCTTTGGTGTATAATCATGCCAAAATACCTGAATAGTCCCGTAACGGAGGCTACAACCATGGAACTATCACCGGAAGAGCGACAGAAAATCTACGAGGAAGAGAAAGCAAGAATCGAAGCCAGAGAACAGTTAGAGCAAGAGAAGCGGGGCATGCCCCAGGATACCAGCGTAAATATGGCTCCGAATGTCGCCGGACTGCTCTGCTATATCGGTTGGTGGATAACCGGCCTTATTTTCTTCATCCTGGAGCAGAAAAACAGCTGGATACGCTATCACGCCGCGCAATCCATCGTCGTTTTCGGCACCCTGTTCGTCGCCGGTATGATTCTCGGCTGGATACCCTTCATCGGCACGGTCTTTTCCAGCATCATCGGCATCATCGGGTTCGTCTTGTGGATAGTCCTCATGGTCAAGGCCTACAACGGCGAACGCTACAAAGTACCCTGGGCCGGCGACATCGCCGAGAGAATGGTCACCTCGTCAGGTACTATCCCCGACTATCAAAAGCCCCCGGCCCCTCCTGAAAAGGAAGAAACCCCACCACCGGCAACCCCCGTCGATTTAGACGAACGAATCGAGAAAAAAGTAGACGATTTTTTTAAGAATAAGAGAGAGGGCAGGATTACGGCATCGGCCTTCGCCATCGCCTGGAGCATCATCCTGCTGGTCTTCTTCAATTTCTTTCACGAATACGTGGCCTACTACAATGCCGACACGGTGGGCAACGTGGTCACCTGGACAAGATATCCGTTCTTTACCAGCGAAATTGCCCTGTGGCTGCCGATTCTGACGACCACCCTGGTGATATCAATAATAGGCCATATCGTTCTCATTATTTCGGACAGGAATATACTCCGGCGGGCGATTCATATCATCATCGACGGATTCGGGCTGGCCACGGTCATTACGCTGGCCACCGTTTTCCCTTTCGACTTCGATGTTATACCCAACACCGTAGCCGCCGCGGCCACGCACATCGGTGTCACGGTAGCCCTGATATGTATTGCGGTAGGCCTGGGAATCAGCCTGGTAGTCAGGGTAATCAAGCTGCTGGTAAATATAGCCAAGGCAGCGACGACATCGCAGGAATCCGTTTGAACCTCCATGAACTGACCAGCTGTATCGCTTTCTGAGGGCAGGCCCTCACGCAATCGCCGCAGGCGCGGCAGGCGGATGGTTCCGGCACCGACACGGTACAGGGGGCTTCCTGCAGGAGCAGCTTCGAAGGGCACACCTGCGCCGCAGCGCATATACCGTCCTCACAGGCACCCGGGTGGCACTTATGATAGTCCAGCAATGCTAGTTTCTCGCCATGTGCATATCGTCTTCACCATCTCCTGTTCTTAATAGAAGCCAACGGCTTCAACAACCAGAGCCTCAGGTAGGGAAGGCTAAATTACCACGATTCCCCGTGGAACATTTACTGAAAACCGACGAGAGAACCCGCTGCGGGTCTTTTTCGCCACACGCGGGGCACTCTACGCCGTTATTACCATCGTGGATTCCCCGGAACATCTCGAATTTCTCGCCGCATTTCCGGCACCGGTATTCGTATATCGGCATGCTTATCTCCTTTAAGGAAATTCAAACTCCTGCACTTACAGTGTATCCCGTGAGCGTGCCTGCCGTATGTGATTTTTGTCGCTTTTAAGAATTTGACATTAAACCTGAGTATCTTATATCCTTTTGACTAGCACCACTTTTTAACGATAATAGTGCTATGTTTAACGCAGGAGGCAGCAGTGAAAACGATTAGTGAAGCCGCAAGGGAAACCAGGGTAGCCCGCGAAGCGGATGTTGTCGTCGTCGGCGGTGGCCCCGGTGGCATCGGAGCCGCGGTAGCGGCCGCCAGGAACGGCGCCGATACGGTATTAATCGAGCGATACGGGCACCTGGGAGGTATGGGCACCGGCGGCCTGGTTACGATTATCCCCCTCCTGACGGACATTTACGGTAAACAGCAGATTGTCAGTCTGACCCAGGAATGGATAGACAGACTCGATGTCAGGGACGCCGTGGAATACCCCAAGAAGGAACACTGGGGCTCGACGGATAAGGACATCGTCAGGCATTATTTTAACGAGATTTTCTTCTACGTGCGGCTGGACAGGGTAATCTACTCCGCGATTATCGATGCCGAGATATCCAAGGTCATCCTCAACGACATGGTGGAAGAGTCCGGCGTTAAGACATACCTCCATTCGTGGGGCACCGAGCCCATCATGGAAGGTAATACCTGCAAGGGAGTCATCTTCGAAAGTAAGTCCGGGCGGCAGGCCATACTTGGCAAGGTAGTCATCGACGCTACCGGTGACGGCGACCTGCTGCCGTACGCCGGAATCGAGTTTGAAGACAATATCCCACCGAATTTCCGCATCGCCAACCTGGCCCTGTGCTTCTGGGTCGACGGCGTCGACCTGGCCAGGGTGGAGAACTTCAGGAAGAGCAGCCCCGATAAATTCATGGAACTGGCACGCAAGTGCATGGAGGCGGGCGGCTTCGGCGGCTTTTTCAAGAGCCTCCTTAAAAACCAGGGAGCCATCGCCTGGTTCCACAACCGCTACCCGAACAAGAGCCAGGTGGATGTCGAAGAGCTCACCCGTGTCGAGTTCGAAGGCCGCAAGAAGATGATGATTACCTACGACTTCTTCAAGAAGAATATGCCCGGCTTCGAGAAGAGCTTTATCGTGCTCACCGCACCGCAGCTGGGCACCCGCAGCAGTCGGCGCTTAATCGGGGAATACAAACTGACGCAGAAAGACATGGCGGACAACCAGCCGTTCGAGGATACCATCGCCATCTTCCCGGACCTCGACCGCGGCCAGGAATCGCTGGATCACCCGCTCATGTATATCCCCTACCGCAGCCTGCTACCCAAGAACGTGGACAATTTGCTGGTAGCCTGCCGGGCTTTCTCCTCGGACGAGCATGTCCAGGAGTGGTTCAACCTCATTCCGCACTGCATCGCTTTCGGCGAGGCCGCCGGTACGGCTTCGGCGCTGGCGCTGCAGGCTGGCGTAAGTCCCAAGAAGATGGATATCAAGGCGCTGCAAAAACAGCTGGCCAAGCAGGGCGTCCCGCTACCGGACGTCACAAAGAAAGTAGACTATAAATATTCCGGACCGCCATTGGCCTCTTCCTCTATGTTTTCTCTTGATTAACCCGTAGAAGGAACCAAAGAGAAAAGGCCGAAATAAACCGTTAAGTCAGGGGGTAGGCATTAACTACCCCCTTGAAATTGGAGGTTTATAATGTCAGCCAAACCTTCGGTCAGAACGATTACAGAATCCGCCCGACATATCAAGGTGTTCCGCGAGGCCGACGTCGTAGTGGTAGGCGGTGGCCCCGGCGGTATCGGCTCGGCCATAGCCGCGGCTCGCAGCGGCGCGAAAACAGTGCTCATCGAGAGATACGGCCATTTAGGCGGCATGGCCACCGGCGGCCTGATCAACATCCTGCCGAACCTCAGCGATATCAGCGGCAAGCAGCACCTGTTCGGGCTTAACCAGGAGATAATTGACCGGGTGGATGCTAGGGGCGGAGCTTCCTATCCCAAGAAGGAACACTGGGGCACTACCGATAAAAAGGTGGTTGATTACTATCTGGACGCCAATATCGGCTGGTTCTACGTACGCAAAGACCCTAACCTGGGAGGCCAGGAGAGGGTGCTCTACACCGCCGTCGTCGACCCCGAGATACTCAAGGACGAGCTCAACGACATGGTGCAGGAGGCAGGAGTCGACCTGCTGCTTCATTCCTGGGGCACTCGACCCATCATGGAGGGGGATACGGTCAAGGGCGTCTTCTTCGAAAGCAAGTCGGGTCGACAGGCGATACTGGGCAAAGTCGTCATCGATGCCACCGGGGACGGCGACATATTCGTAGAGGCCGGGGCCGAGTTCGACGGCGAACTGAACAACAAACGCCGGACGGCCTGGCTGGCCTTTACCTTCTGGATGACCGATGTCGATATCAAGAAAGCCGACGATTTCAAAGCATCCCATCCGGAAAAATACACCGAGCTGATGCAGGAGCTCGTGAAACTGGGGGGCTACCCTCGTTATTTCAAAGGTATACTGGAAAACCAGCGCAATGTCATCTGGTACCACGGTTTTCAGCCGCAGCCTGAATCTTCCGACGCCAAGGATGTCGAAGAGCTTACCCGTGTGGATGTGAGAGGCCGAAAGCGGGCCTTAATCACTTGCGAATTTATGAAGAAGCATGTCCCCGGATTTGAGAATAGCTTCATTATGCAGACCGCCCCGCAGTTGGGTCTCCAGGGCGGCCGGCGTGTCATCGGGGAATACATACTTTCCGATAAAGACATGGAGTCGGACGAGGTCTTCGAGGATACGGTAGTCGTGCTGGCGAATAACGACAACGGCGAAATATCCGCCAAACACCCCACCATCTGTATCCCCTACCGCTGTCTGGTGCCAGAGAAGGTGGAAGGACTGCTCGTCGCCTGCCGGGCTTTCTCCTCATCGGATAGTGTCAACCAGCATTTCAACATCATTCCGCCCTGTATAGCCTACGGCCAGGCGGCAGGTACAGCCGCGGCCATGGCAGTCGATGCCGGTGTCCAGCCCCGGAAGGTTGACTATAAAGCCCTGCACAAGAACCTGGTCAAGCAGGGCGTTAAACTACCGGATATTAAATAGATATTATTTAGCAACTGGGGTTTAATTCTACCTCACCCCCTTTGTCCCCCTCTCCAAACAGTAAGATTAGATAAAACCTTCAATAGTCTTGTTTGGAGAGGGGGAGATTTATTTAGAGGGGGCTGCGCCCCCTCTCGCTACGCACTCCCCTTTTGGGGTGGCGAGGCATTTTTTAAGGGCTAAGCCAAGGATGATACAGGGCGGCTTGGGTGGGAAAAGATATCAAAGAAAAGTCCGGCAGAGCATAAATCTAAGGTTCTTCTGCCAGACTTACTATTTACTATTATTTAATTCAACGAAAGCTTACCGTTTTGCCGAAGCGCCCTTGAGTGCCTTCCTGACTTCCTCATAACCCAGGTCGAAAGCCTTGATGTTAATTTCGCCGACCTTCGCCTTGAAACGAGACAGTATCGCCTCTTTAGCAGTCTCCTCCGTTATCGGCATGAGGCCGGTGCCGAACAAAGCGCCGAGCATAACGACATTAGCGGCCTGTAAACTGCCGGCCTGCCGGGCAATCCCGCTCGCGTCCATGCTAATTACACGGTCGGTGACCTCGTGGAGCTTGTCCACTATTTCTTCCCGGTCGGGATATCCGCTCTGGCCGAGATAGACGGTATACGGCAGAACGGTGGTCGTATTGAGCACGACCACGCTGTTTCCGGCAAGATAGTGTATATTCCTGAGCGCTTCCGAAGGCTCCACGGCAATAAGGACATCGCACTTGCCTTCCGGCGTCATCGGGGCGATAACATCACCCCCCAGCCGGAGATTGCTGAATACGGAACCTCCCCGCTGGGCCATCCCCAGTACCTCCGAACCTTTCACCGCCACCCCACCTATCACCGCTGCGTTGCCCAGCAGCTCGGACACCAGGATAACACCCTGACCGCCGACCCCGCATATGATTATGTTAATCTCTTTCTTTATGGCCATCTTACGCTCCTGATTTTATTGCGTCGTGCGGGCAGACCTGGGCGCAGACCCCGCAGCCGGGACACTGGGTATCATCTATCATCACCTTGCCATTATCCGTGATAAGGGCCGGGCAGGCGAGCAAATCAATACATATCCGGCAGTCGCAGGAGAGGCAGCGCTTTGCCTCTCTAATCGCCTCTTCCCGGCTCAAGCCAAGCTCGACTTCCTTGAAATTACCCTTCCTCTGCGCTACGGGAAGCGCCAGCACATCCGACCTCGCCTCTTTAGCGAGGCCCCAGGTATCCACGATTAATTTACTTTCGGAAACGGCCTCGCCTTCACGGCCGGTATCGAGCGGCTCTCCCTTGAGATACCTATCGATGGATATGGCCGCCTTTCTGCCCGCCGCCAGTGCCTGGATGACCGTAGCCGCCCCGGTGACGGTATCGCCGCCGGCAAAGACGCCTCTAACACCGGTCTCCAGCGTTACGGGGTCGGCTTTTATTAAACCATCGGCAATGGCGGAGGCCATATCGCCGGTCATAAAATCGAGGTCGGGCGATTCGCCGACGGCGGCGATTATCAGGCCGGTATCGATAACAAACTCCGAACCTTTAACCGGCACCGGCCGGCGTCTCCCGCCCTCATCGGGTTCTCCCAGTTTCATCTTGACACACTCAAATCCGGTCACTTTACCGGCTTTAGCAACCACTTTATTCGGGCCGGACAGCAGCGTGAGCTTCACGCCTTCATGCTCGGCCTCGGCAACTTCCTCAGCGATGGCCGGCATCTCGTTGCGGGAACGGCGGTAGACGATATTCACGTCCTTAAAGCCAAGTCGTACGCAGGTGCGGGCGCAGTCGATGGCCACATTGCCGCCACCCACGACCACCACTTTATCCTGAACCGGCACTTCCTCTCCCATATTTACTTTATAGAGAAACTCGATGCCGTCGGTAACACCGCTGATTTTTTCGTTCTCAACACCGAGACTTCTCCCTTTATGGACGCCGACGGCGATAAAGACAGCGTCATAGTCCTTCTTCAAATCCGAGAGTGGTACGTCCCGGCCGACCCTGGTATTGAGCTTGATTTCCACGCCCAGCTTCCGGATGATATCCGTCTCTTCGCTGAGAATATCCCCGGGCAGGCGGAACTCGGGGATGCCCACCGCCATCATGCCGCCCAGCTTCGGCAGAGCTTCAAAAATGGTCACTTTATAGCCGGCCTTCCGCAGGTCGTAAGCGGCCATGATACCGGCCGGTCCGCCGCCGACCACCGCCACCTTCCCTTTCTTTTCGGCGGCAATCGAGTAATCCTCGCTATACTTACCGTAGTCGGAAGCCGCCCGCTTGAGAGCGTTGATGGCTACAGCTTCCTCGACCTCGGAACGCTTGCACTTGGCTTCGCAGGGTCGGGTGCAAATCCTCCCGATGATGGCGGGGAAGGGCAGCGTCTGCTTGATTAAGGCCAGCGCTTCGTCGAACTTGCCCTCTTTTATCAGGCCGATATAGCCCCGGATATCGATATGCAGGGGGCAGGTGGCCTGGCAGTAAGGCGGACTGCCGGCCAGGCATTTCTCGGGGTCGACCTCATAAGGAACGACCTTTTCGCCCGCTTTTCTCTTTTCCCTGACATCCAGTATGCTACACAGCCGGCGGGCGACGACGAGCGAAGGCCCCTCGTACGCGATGGCTTTCTCCATAATGTCAATCAGCTTGGGGAGGTCGAAGGCGTCAACGGCCTCGACGAATTTCACGCCGCTGGCCCTGGCGATATCTTCAATCTTGATATCGAGGGTTTCATCACCGGTGGCACCGGGGTGCGGCTGAAAGCCGGTCATACCGGTGGTCGAGTTGTCCAGGACGACCATGGTCACATTCGACTTATTATAAACAGCGTTAATCATCGGGGGAATGCCGGAATGGAAAAAGGTAGAATCGCCGAGATGGGCCACTACCGGGGCATCAACAACATGCGCAAAACCATTGCCAAGTCCGAAAGCGCCTCCCATGCAGATAGCAACATCGTCGGCATTCAGCGGAGGGTTAGCCCCGAGGGCGTAACAGCCGATATCACCCGTCTTTACCGGCTCTTTGCCGGTCTCCTGCTCGTACCGCCGGCAAGCGATATTGATAGCGTAGAGTGACGCCCGGTGCGGGCAACCCGCACACATGGTCGGGGGACGCAGCGGTAATAGCTCCGCCGTCTCGGCCCTGATTTTGTCAATCTGGGCAAAATCTATCGGGGGCTTTACCCGCATCAACTTGCAGAGCGCCTCGGACACCTGGCGCGTCGAAAGCTCCCCTACCAGCGACAGCAGGTCCTTGCCGTGAATTTTCACGCGGATATCCTCATCCTTGGCGACGACCTTGACAGCGTCCTCGACGAACGGTTCCAGCTCTTCCACCACCAGCACCTCCGGCACCGACTTCAGTAATTGCTTGGTCAGTTCGGCGGGCAACGGGTAAGGCGTGCCGATTTTCAGAAGAGAGACTTTATCTTCAAGACCCAGCCACTGAATGGCCTCCAGGGCATAGCCGTAAGAGATACCGCTGGTTATTACGCCCAGCTTAGCTCCGTCTTTGAGCGTTAGATGATTATAGGGTAGCTTGTCGACGGCCTCCTTTATTTTAGCCATCCTCTGCACGACCAGCCGGCGGTTGTTCCTGAAATTAGCCGGCAGGCAGACCAGCCGGACGGGGTCTTTGACGAATTTCCCTTTTCGCTTATCCCTGGCTATTCCACCAAAGACAACGTCGCTGCGGGCATGGCCGATGCGGGTCACCGAGCGCAGCATTAACATCTGGCCAAACTCCTCGGAAAGGCGGAAGGCGTCGGCCATCATGTCCTTGGCTTCCTGGGCGGAGGCGGGCTCCAGCACCGGTATGTAAGCCTGCCGGGCGATATAGCGGTTGTCCTGCTCGTTCTGGGAGCTCCACTGGCCGGGGTCGTCGGCGGAAATCAGCACCAGCCCCCCCAGTCCCATATAGCTGGCCGACATCAGCGGGTCATGGGCTACATTTACGCCCACGTGCTTCATAATAGCTAAAGATTTCAGTCCGCTAATAGCTGCCGCCATGGCTACTTCCATGGCCACCTTCTCATTGACGGACCACTCGGCGTACATGCCCAGTTCGTCGGCGATTTCCACGAGAGCCGTGGTAATTTCGCTGGAAGGCGTGCCGGGGTAAGACGCCACGACCTGAACACCGGCCTCGATAGCCCCCCGGGCGATGGCCTCGTTGCCGAGCATGAAGAGTCGGGCGCCGGGGGCATCGGAGGTAATCGTAATATCAGCTACTTTATTCAATAGAATCCTCCTCATCCAGGGAATCCGTCACGATTCTCTTCAGGTAATTGATTGATAGACCAGAATTACAGACAGCAGAAACGAAGATACTTTCTTACTTAATTCTACACTTTCACAGACATATTTGACAAACGAACTGAGAGTAATGACAGGCAAACACAACAACGGCTCCCCTAAAACATCAGCACGTTGCGGATCACCTCGCCCTGCTCCGAGGACTCAAAAGCCTCGTTAATCTGCTCAAATGGATAATGCCCGGAAACAAGTTCATCCAGCTTGAGCCGCCCTATCTTATATAGTTCAATCAGGCGGGGAATATCTATCCTGAGCCGGACGGCTCCCATGGCGCTCCCCGTAAGCTTCCTCCCCCTCATGAAGTCGGTGGGTGTCCAGGCGGAAAGCTGTTCCCCGTGGCCGTGACCGATAACACACGTGGTGCCAGCCTGCGCCGACATTAAAAATCCCTGCCGCAGTATCTCGATGCCCGCCACCGCCACGATTACGAAGTCGGCCCCGCGACCGTAGGTAATCTCCTGCACCTTCGCGATGGGGTCGCTCTCTTTTGCCGCATTAACCGTATGCGTTGCCCCAAACACTTTAGCCCTTTCCAGCTTGCTGTCGCGCACGTCCACCGCAATAATCGGGTAAGCCCCGACGAAAGCCGCCCCCTGTATGGCATTCAGTCCCACGCCCCCGCAGCCGATGACGGCGATGCTGCTGTTGGCCGTAACTTTAGCCCGGTATATCACCGCCCCGAACCCGGAAATAACGCCGCAGGCCAGCAGGCACGCCCGGTCCATGGGCAGGTCCGCCGGAATCTTCACCAGGTGAGGCTCGGGAATGACGGCGTATTCGGCGAAGCCGGCTACGGCGCCGGCATACTGCGTAAGACGCTGGCCCTTCTTATTGACATATCTCCCCTCCCCGAACAGATAAAGTTTATTGGTCATGCACTGGTTGGAAAGACCGATACGGCAATAGTAGCAGTGCCCGCAGCCCTCCGGCATGATGCTGGCGATAACGGGGTCGCCGGGTTTTACATAGGTAACACCATCGCCCACTTCTTCCACATAACCGGCGACTTCATGACCGGGGATGGCCGGCAGGGGGAGATTACCGTGCTCCCCCTTTATGGCGTGGATATCGCTGTGGCAGATGGCCGCCGCCGCCATGCGTATTTTCACATCGCCCTTCCCGGGAGGGTCTAGAGTTACTTCTTCTATCACCAGGGGTTTACCGAATTCATAACAGATGGCCGCTTTCATTTTTCCTCCTTAAATAACAATCAGATATTGCGCGAAAAAAGCTACAAAAGCAGTCTATACACCCTAATTAACAAATGTCAAACACCGCGCAGTTGCTTATTCAGCTGGCTAAAGAGTAAACTAAAAATCAAAGAATAAATAATCAGAAAAGGAGAAGGAATATGGCCGAAAATAAATACAGCAAGTACATCATCGAGTACGACCCTACCAGGTGGCCCATGGAACGCCGCCCGATTGTATCCCATATGGATGATGCCGTCGCCAAAGGGAGTTATTTTTACATAATGCACTGGGTAGCGCCGGGCTTTGCCGATAACCTCGGCGAGTTCAAATACGCCGGGCACCCGCCGCACATTCACAAGGACGCCGAGCTGCTTTTCCACATCGGCGGCAACCCGGAGGACCCGATGGACCTTGGGGCGGAAGTAATCATGTACCTCGGCCCGGAACTGGAAGAACATCACATCACCCGCACCTGCTGCATCTGGATACCGCCGAACTTCATCCACTCCCCCTGGCTCCCCGTGAGAGTAGACAGGCCATTTTTATTCATCGAGGTGAACCAGGGCCCTTCCCACACGGAAAAGTCCTACCGCCAACTTCTGCCCAAAGAAGCCAGGGCGAAAATAGACTGGTCGATGTGGCCGGACGAGGTGTACGAGAGCCCGGCCTGATAAAAACAGTCTACGTTTTCAGTATAAAGAAGTAATTGGAGGTTAACGTGGCTTACAAGATTAACATGAAGAAATGTCTCAAGTGCGGTCTCTGCGTTACCGAGTGCCCCGAAGAGGCTATCGTCGTGGATGATACGGTAACGGAAGACGACGGGCTGGTTTTATATACGGTGAGAATCGACCCTGATAAATGCACCGACTGCGGTGTCTGCGTCTCCCACGAGTGGTGGTGTCCGGCCAAGGCTATTATCAAGGGATAGAGCCGATTTATCAACGAGGTGAATAACAGAAAGTGGCGGAAATGAAATACAGTAAATACTTTCTCAACGAGCTTCCCAAAGAGCAACGCGAAAAGGGCTTCGGGCGCATGCCGACAATGGTCGCCTTTACCGATGCCGATATTATCGAGGGCAGCAAGTACTTTTCAGTGATGCTCATGGGACCGGAATCGACGAAACACCCCGGGCACGGCCCTCATGTCCATAAAGACCCGGAGTTGCTCGTGGCGCTGGGGACGGACCCGGACAATCCCAGAGACCTCGGCGCGGAAATGGAAATGTGTATGGGCCCGGAGATGGAAAGCCACATCGTCACCGAGTCCACGATGATATACATCCCGGCCAACTTTGTCCACGCCCCATTCAGGATATTAAAGGTCACCAGGCCCTTTCTCTTTATCCAGTGCCAGTACGCCCCCAAGCTTACCGAGACTTCTCTGAAAAAGCTGGTGGCCGAAGAACTGAGAGATAAGATGGTATTTATCGACGCCGACGGTACGCAGAAGGACTGACATCGGGATACGCCAGCCAAACAAACAGTTGCTATATCGTACGACCGATACGCGCACCGTCGGCAACGGCGTCCGGCATCAGCCGAGGCTCCTGGCAGTCGCCAATAATATAGGTCTCAGGAACCTTGCCTTCCAAGGTTTTAGATACGTCTGTATTCGGCAGAAAAGGTAGCACTACAACGATGGTATCCGCCTCAAGGGTCGTCTTCTTACCTTCCCCGGTGGTGATAACCAGTCCACTATCGTTAATTTCCTCGTACTTGACTCCCGTGTAGCTGGCAGCGCCTTTCTTCTCCAGCCAAGGCACAAACCGGAGGAAGTCGTCCTTCGTCATCCCTGCCCCCAGCTCATCTTCCGTATGCACGATGGTGACCTTCCTGCCCCGCTTGATGAGAAACTCGGCCAGCTCACATCCCATTATCGTCCCGCCGATAACTGTAACCCTTTTACCGATTGGCATCCATATTTTAGTGAGCTTTTCCAGCACTTCAGGCCCCAGGAATCTCATGTACAACCGCAGCTTCTTGTGTAACGCCGAACTGCCGGTCACATTAGGCCGGTTGCTACCGGGTATATCCAGAGCGTTATGTAAACCGCCCGCGGCCAGAACGAGAACGTCCGGCTTTATTTCATCTATCACGGAGGCATCGACATCTTTGCCCAGCCTTACGGTTACACCGAGCTTGGCAAGCTGTATTTTATAGTATTCGATAAGGGCTAAAAGGTCATTTATTTCAAGGTCTTTTACCAGAGCCGCCAGGGGTATCAGACCACCCAATTTGGGGTTTTTATCGTAAAGGGTTACTTGATGCCCCCGCAATGCCGCCACCCGCGCCGACTCCATCCCGGCGGGCCCGCCGCCCACCACCATTACCTTTTTCTTTTCCTCAGCCGGCTTCACGGCGAATTCGGCTTCCCTCCCCAGGGCAGCGTTTACCCTGCACTCCAGGGGCTTGTTCCGATTACGCGCGTCCATGCAGTAGAGACAGCCCGTGCACGGCACGATATCCTCCAGTCGTCCGGCGATAACCTTATTGGGTAGCTCGGGGTCGGCGAGCAGGCGCCGCACCATGGAGACGAAGTCAATCCTGCCCTGCCTCAAAAAACGCTCTCCCAGCACGGGGTCGAGTCGGCAGGCACCAAAGACCGGAATGGACACCACTTTCTTGACGGCTTCAATCAGGGGCACCGTGGCACCGGCCCCCTGACGACTCCAATCGAGCTCTTTGGGCAGCCAATCCGGCGGTTCGGGGTAGAGAATCCTGTCCGGTTGAATCAGTCCGCCGCGGTGGCCGTAACCATGGGCGCGGCACTGGATGGCATCGGCGCCGGCGTCCTGCAGAAACTTGGCGAACTGCACTCCCTCTTCCGTGGTGGTGGCCTTCTCGTGGCCGTACTCGGCGATATTGATAAGGCAGGTAACGGCGAAGTCCTGACCGACGCGCTTTTTAATCTCACGGACGATATCGCAGATAAACCGGGAACGATTTTGAAGGGTCTGACATCCGTACTCGTCCTCCCGTTTGTTGAATATTCGCGATAAAAAGGTGTTAATCTGGTGGCAGGTGCCGCCGTTTATCTCCACGCCATCGAATCCGGCTTTGGCAGCCCTCTCCGCCGCGCTCGCCCAGATATCTATATACTCCAGTACCTCATCATGGCTCAATCCCCGTGGCACGGCGAAGTCTGGCCCGGGCAGCTCTTCCTGTGTCAGTGCCGAGGCGGCTTTCGTATCGCGCTTGGGCAGCAGGCCGGTCGGATTCCACGGCCCGGCATGCTGGAACTGGATAAACGCCGGGCAGCCGTACTTGTGGATGACCTTGACCAGCTCGGCGTAGCTTGGAATATATTTATCGTCATCAAGGTGAAACTGCACCGGCGGGTGCTGGACACCCAGGGGGTATTCCACGCCGCAGGACTCAACGATGAGCAGGCCGACGCCGCCCCTGGCCAGTGCCTCGTAGTAAGCTATGGCCCGCTCGCCCACGTAGCCGGTCGGCTCGATAAACGATGTCCCGTTGGCGGCCTTTATCATGCGATTCCGGGTGCGCACCTTGCCGACATAGCCCGGCTCCAGTAGTTTTTCAAATTTTTTGCTGCTGTCCACTTGTACCTCCCGCTCCGGGTATTTTTTACTTATTCCTGGTCTTCTTATAGCCCGACTTTTCCAGGAACTCGTCTACGTAACGCATGGCCGGCTCCAGGACACCGATGGACTTTTTCAGGGTACTCGCGCTCATCGCCAGCCAGCTCCACCTTGATGATTTCACGCATTTACATAAGCAACCCTCACCTTAAAAGTGTATCTTATAGATTAATCATACACTGTATAACTGACAGGAGTCCAAATACCCCGACGGACTGCCTTTACCAACCATATTCAATATATGTTGCAATGTATTCGCAAATGGCATAGAATTTGCCTATCCAGTCTTAATAATCAGAAGGGGAAAAGTCAGTGGCAGAGACAAAATACGGAGACCTGGTAAAAAAATTGTCCTTCAGGAAAGGGATGGGGGGAGCCAACGCCAGGGAGCTGGTATTCATGGGAGGTGATGAACTGGCGGGATTCGAGTTTAATTTCATCGTGGGAGTTTACGACCAGACCGGTGACTGGGCTCCCGGCCGCGGGGCTCATTCACATACCTTTGACGAGTGCCTGCTGTTCTTCGGGTATGACGATAATGACATGAACTATCTGGGGTCGGATATGGAGATAGCCCTGGGCAAGGAACAGGAAAAACACAAGTTCAGCGTTCCTACCGTCGTTATTGCCCCCCAAGGGGTGGCGCATTGCCCATTGATTACCGAGAAAGTTTACAAACCATTCGGGCATTTTCATCTGGCTCTCAGCGCCAAATACTCGGGCGGTCCGGTGGAACAGGAAGGCACAACGGACGGTAATAAATATGCCCACCTGGTTAAAAAGATGGCGGTTAAGAAAGGCCCCGGCGGAGCGGACGCCAAGCAGGTAATATCCGTATCCGGCGACGAACTGGAAGGCTTCAATATCAATTTTACAATGGGACTCTACAACGAAACCGGGCAGTGGAATCCCGGAAAAGGGCCACTCATACATCCTTATGACGAATGCCTGATATTCTTCGGGCATAACACTGATGACCTGAGCTATCTGGGAGCGGAACTCACTATTGAGATTGGCCAGGAACATGAAAAACACACCTTCGACGTACCAACTGTGGTCTCGATTCCTAAAGGATTGCCGCATTATCCAGTAGTGTGCAACAGGGTTGATAAACCTTACAGCGTCATGAAGGTCGGTCTTGGCGTCAGATACCAGAGTTCATGGGTAGATAAATAGACATACGAACAACAAGCTGAGGAGGACGAATTGGCGGATAAGAAAGAGGGATATTCCTTCCGTTGCATGCGTTGCCTGGGCGGACGGATAACCGTGCCCCGCGGGGAAACCACTGCCCGGTGTCCGCACTGCGGCCAGGGCTGGCGTATCACCTGGGTAACGCCCGAGGTGGCTAAAATTAGGGGTAGATTAATCGAGCGAGGAGAGAGTAATGGAAAAGGTAGCCATAATTGACCTTTCTACCGAGCAGGTAGTCTGTAAAGATATTCCCGATGAGTTGCTGAGAATGTATCTGGGTGGTGAGGGGCTCAATACCTACCTGCTGTACAATCACGTAGCCCCGGGGACTGACCCGCTGAGCCCCGATAATCCCCTGATATTCGGGGCCGGCCTGGTATCGGGCTACGACGTCTCCTCATCGCGATTCGAGGTCACCGCGAAGTCGGTCGAAGGAGAAGGCGGTTTCGGCACCAGCAACTGCGGCGGACACTGGTCTGCCGAACTCAAATTCGCCGGCTTTCAGCACCTTGTCATCAAGGGCAAGGCCTCACGCCCTGTTTACCTGTGGATTCATGACGGCGAGATTGAGTTCCGCGACGCTTCTTTCCTGTGGGGGCACGATACTTACGAATGCCAGGAGCTGATACAGGACGACCTCGGTGATACGCAGGTGAAGGTAGCCATGATTGGACAGGCCGGCGAAAACCTGGTGCGCTTCGCCAATATCATGCACGGACTGAAAAGGGCCGCCGGCAGAACGGGCATGGGCTGCATTATGGGGTCGAAACTACTCAAGGCGATAGTCGTCAGAGGCCGGCAGGGACTGAAAACCCACGACCCTGATAAACTGCTGGAGTTATACTCCAACCACTACCGCCAGATAACCAGCACCAAGATTTATCCCGTCATTTCGCGGTACGGGACCCTCACTATTTTCTGCGTGGCCAATCAGAGCGGGACGATGTCCGTCAGGAACAACCAGCTAAACTACTTCGAGGAGGCCGAAGGGCACTTAGACGACGAAATTTTCGAAGAGCAGTACAAGACCAAAACGCTGGCGTGCTACGCCTGCCCGCTGCGATGCAGTCACCGCTACCGCATTAACTCCGGCCCTTACGCGGGGGTCTGGGGAGAGGGGCCGGAATTCTATATGATGGCCGGGTTCGGGCCGGCGGTCGGCAATGCCGACTGGGAACTGATTCTGGCCGCCAATACGCTGATAAATCGCTACGGACTGGATGTTGGCTCGAGCAGCGGTTATATCGCCTGGCTGATGGAGCTGTGGCAGCGGGGAATCATTAATGAAAAGGACACGGGAGGCTTGAACCTGGAATGGGGCAACAAGGAATCGATATTAACTCTTCTACATCAGATGGCTAAGAACGAAGGCCTCGGGGGCATGATAGGACAGCAGGCATCCAAGGCGGTCAAGGCCTTCAGTCCGGATGCCGAAAAGTACCTTTACGTTCAGCGGGGCATGATGCACGAAAGCCCGCAAAATTTCCGGGCGGCCCGGGCGACGGCGCTGGGTGAAGCCACCGCCAACCGGGGCAGCGACCACCTGAAGGGCAGGTGCTCACTCGAATTTTTCGCCATGCCTCCCGAAGTGCTGGAAAAGATATACGGTCGACCTGTCGCTTCCGCCCTTAATTCATGGGACGGCAAGCCGTGGATGGCCGCCTGGACACAGAACTTTACGACCATCGTCGATTCTCTCGGCTACTGTAAATTTGCCACCATTTGGCCCGGCTCCACGCATAATCTGGGCTATAAAAATTTCTGTGAGACCATTAACGCCGTTAAAGGCTGGGACATTACCCCCGAAGAGTTGATGGAAACGGGTGAGAGAATCTGGAACCTGGAGCGATTGTTCATACAGCGCGAGACCGGGGCCCTCAGGGAACACGACATACCGCCCTCCATATACTTTCAGCCGCAGCCCCTAGAACCCCTGAAGGGAGAGAAACTCGACCATGATGAGTATAACAGCGCGCTTGACGAGTATTATGAAATCCGCGGCTGGAGCAGAGAAGGAGCGCCGACGCAAAAAACGCTGGAGAGGCTTAAGCTGGACAGGGAGCCATCCAATTTACTATAAGCCTTGAGGAGACTTAAGTCATGGAACAAAAGACCTTTTTTATACGCGCCGAGTTCTGCACGGGTTGCGGAATCTGCCAGCTGGCCTGCTCGATGGTCAAGGAAAAGGAACCTAACCCGGCCAGAGCCAGAATATCGATTCAGAGGCTGGTTATGGACGGCCTGATGCTCCCGTATATTTGCCTGAACTGTAAAAACCCCCTCTGTATCGAGGCCTGCCGTCGCAAAGCTATAATAAAAGACCCACAGACAGGGTGGGTAACGATAGATAAAGAGAAATGTAATAACTGCACCTTATGTATATCCGCCTGCCCGTACCATGCCATAGTGCTGACGCCGGAGAAGGAAGTGCTGCTCTGCGATGTCTGCGGGGGCAATCCGAAGTGCGTGGAAATGTGCCCCACCGGCGCCATCCAGTTCGCCAGTCGCGCTGAGGGAGTCGCCGGCTCGACCGACGAAGCGGCCGTGGATATCTTTAAGTCTTGATTAAAAACGCCAGAAAGCTGATGCGTTTGCCGATATAGGTGGGCTACTGGAGATAGGGTCGAACCGAATCTGGATGGTGGGCGGTAGAGGACTTGAACCACTGACCTCCGCGATGTCAACGCGGCGCTCTAACCAACTGAGCTAACCGCCCACGACTACTGTAATTCTACTAGATACCTCCTTTACAGTCAACATCCCGGTACAAGCAGGTGAAATTTACGCCCCGATGTGATAAAATACCTTTCAATATAACTGCAAGAACTGCGGAGGCCGGTATAAATGAATTTTCTCAGAGGCCTGGGGACCTTTCTTTTAAGCTTCCTGCTCTTCCTGTCGCTGACTGTTTTCGGCATAGCGTTTCTGCTCCACGGCACCCTGCTCAATCCCGACTTCGTGGCAGCTCAGGTGGACAGGATTGATGTGCCGGAACTGGCCCGCGACTTTACCGAAGAAAAAATAATCGGAGAACTACCCGATGAGGCACACTTCATACAGGATGCCATATATGATGTCATCGATGACCAGGAACCCTGGCTTAAAGAACAGCTACGCTACGCCATCTATACCGCGTACGACTTCTTCCTGGGCAAGAGTGACACGCTGGAAATAGCCATCGAGCTGGAGGGTCTGAAGGAAGGACTGAGAGAAAGCATCTGGGAGTCCATGAACGAACAGTTGTCCACCTGGCTCCCCGATATTGTTTCACACGAGTTAAGGCCGTATCTTGACGAGCATTTACAGGATTATGCCGCGGAGATACCGGAGGAATATCTGCCGCCGGAGATTGTCGGACTACCCGAAGAGCAGCTACAGCAGTATCTCGACCAGTATTTGCAGGAAATCGACGAGCAGATAATCAACGAAGGCCTGATGCCCCAGGTATCCGGCCTCCTGGAATCCCTCGTAAAGCCTTACTTTGACCAGTATTACAATGATTTCGTCGAGGAGATACCTTCCGAAATAGTGGTCGACGACGAAGTAATACCGACGGATGTCATGGAACAGCTATTGATGGCCAGGAAGTACATCGGCTATTTCCAGGCCGGCTACTACGGATTAATCGCCTTCATGGTGCTGCTGGCTGCCGGTATTTTCCTGATAAACTGGAACATCAAAGTAGCCGCCCGTGCGCTGGGAATAGACCTGATTGTCTTCGGAGTCCTGGACATTGCCGGTGTTATCGCGGCCAGGCTTATCAATCCGCTCGAATATATACCAGACTTTCCCTCGTCACTGGAGACAATGTTAACAGGGCTTTACAATGACGTCCTTTCGATAATGCTGTGGTTCAGTATCGGCGTTTTAATTGTCGGAATAGCCTTACTCGTGGTATCAATCGTAGTCAAAAGTAAATCTACAGAGGGAACAAGCGGTGATTAAACGGCTGGGTTTTGGCAAGGTCAAGACCTGCGATATCAGGACGACGGCGGGGACGAGTTCAGGGGGACTGTAAAGACCTGCCTTTTCTCAGTCGCCACCACCCTACCCCACCCAGTATTAAAGCCCCCATCACTACGACCAGGGTGCAGAATACGGCAGCATCGAAGAAGAACTTCTGGGGAAACAGCTTAAGCATGTAACCTTCAGCCGACCAGTAGATATTGCTGAAGAACAGAAGGTGAAACTGATACCATAGCTCGCCGAACCCAGAGAGCGCATCCAGCAACACAAGCGCCAGCATCAGGGCTATGCTGAGACCGCCGCCCCACACCAACCCCAAGGCCAGCCGCCGCCGGTCCTTACGCCAGAAGAGACTGATGCCGGCATAAGCCAGAATATAAATCAGCGTACCCACGAAAAGCCAGTAGTCCAGCCAGATTAGCCCCTTAACATCCTTGAAGTGGATGACCTCCTCCGCGGTAAACAAATTAATTTCCAGGCCATCGCTGACTACCGTAAGGCTGATATACTCCTCGCCAGAGTTAAAATAGCTGACCAGACTATCATAAATGCGCTCTATCTCCGTATTATCCAGCTCCAACCCGGCACGAGCCAGTGTCTGGCTGACATCGTATCTTTCGGAGCCATATTCGCCCAGCCAGAGGCCGAGGTTATTCGCCACCACACCAATGCTCCCCGTCAGCAGCAGGACGAGCAGGCAGATTATAAAGAGCCATTGGGCCGCAATTTTCATAACACCATCACCGGTAAATAGATTTTACATTACTGGGACGTAAAACGCACTCAATGGAGAAAAGTAAACTTCCCGCCGGGTAATTAAAGCTGCCTGGGCTTGCGGGCCATAAAAACAAAGACGAGTCCCGCCAGAGCGAAACAAGCCGCGGCAATAAAGGCGGGGGTATATACGCCCGTAGCGTCGTAGATAACACCGGCAACGGTAGCCGCGATGGCATTCGAACAAACCTGAAAGGGAAGCACCACACCCAGGACCTGGGCATAGCGTTCACGCGGATAGTAATCGCCCACGAATGTCGGCATGGCCGTTGTCAGCGCGCCGTTGCTCACCCCCTGGAAGGCTGCATAGACATAGATTAGCCCCAGTTCTCGGGATGACAATAATACCACCATACCCGTTACCTGAATGGCAAAAGCGACGCTAGCCAGGTATCTCACATTAAACCTCATGGCCAGAGCCCCGAATACCAGACTGCCTATAATGCTAAACACAGACATGAAGCTCAGGGTAGTAGCAGCGGTCATCGGATTGAAACCGATGTCCTGAAGGTAGGCTATCTGATGCGTCACCATCGTACCCATGGTAAAGGTATTGGCGGCAGCAAAGCCGCCTATAAACCATACGGTGGGTCTTTTTAGTACCTGCTTAATACTCCAGCCGGCGGTCTTTTCCTCAGCCGCCGCTTGAGATTCCGCCAGCTCCATTTCCGTAAAAGCATCGGCCGGCATACCGTCCGGCGTCTGCCCCATATCCTCCGGCCTGTTCCTGACCAGAACGACGCCGCCGATTACCACCGCGACTAAAATAATCAATCCCGCCAGCACCAGCCAGGCCAGGCGCCAGCCCATGGCGGAAATAAGCGCCGTCGTTAACGGCGGAAAAACGAAACCACCCAGTCCGGCACAGGCAATAAAAATCCCCAGCGCCAGGGAGCGCCTCTTAATGAACCAGTTATTGGCTACCGTGGTGCAGGATATATAGCCCCCGAAGCCACCCCCTATCCCAATCAGTATATATAAAACGTAGATATGCCAGACTTCCTGAACCAGATATACACCGGCTATCCCCAGACCGGCCAGCAGGTTACCAAATATGAGTGTGAATCTCGGCCCCAGCTTGGCCACGAGAACACCGTAAATCGGGCTGGGCAGCCCGAAGGCTATAATACCCGCCGACAGCGCCCCCGCCACAATCGCCCGACTCCAGCCGAATTCACTGGTTATTACAGGAAGCAAAACACTGAACGAATTAACGAAAACCCCGCCGACGACAAATATCACGAGCATGACGCCGGCAAGCGCGAACCAGCCGTAAAAGACCCCACCCGTTCTACCGGTTACAGTTTCAGGCACCATCGACAATACTTTCCTGCCATGTTTCTTTCCATGAATTAATCAGGGCTTATCCCTGCGAGCCTACTCGGGTAGTCATAAAAAGCTATGGGGGGATAAATGAGGACTCTTCGTGCAAATAGACCGATGCTTAAATTAATTATACTGCCACCGGCTGTTCTACCGCAAGCTGGAAAAATTTATTCAAGCTCGAGTTCACCCGCGGTTTTTCCCATGTCGGTGCTGTGCTATAATAATTTAAAACCGACGCCGGAAGTAGAATGTTTACCCACCTTCACGTTCACACCGAATACAGCCTGCTCGACGGGATGTGCCGTATCTCGCCACTGGTGGCCAAGGCCAAAGAACTGGGCATGGACAGCCTGGCAATAACCGACCACGGTGTCATGTACGGGGTAATCGAGTTCTACCAGGCCGCCAGGGAAGCCGGCATCAAACCAATCATCGGCTGCGAGATTTACATCGCGCCCAACGGCCGGCTCAGTCGCAACGCCGGCGACAAAAAGAACTACCACCTTATCCTCCTCGCCAAAGATAAGGTCGGCTACCAGAACCTCATCCAGCTCACCACCAAAGCCCACCTGGAAGGGTTCTACTACAAACCCAGGGTTGATAAAGCGCTGCTGGAACAACATAAAGAGGGCCTTATCGCCCTCAGCGCCTGCCTCGCCGGAGAAATACCGCAGCTTATTCTGAGCCGTCAATACGACGACGCCAAACAGGCGGCTCTCTGGTACCAGCAGACCTTCGGTGATTTTTACCTGGAACTCATGAAACACCCCATCGAAGAACAGAAAGGCGTGAATAACTACCTCATACAGATGGGTAACGAACTCAATATTCCCCTGGTAGCGACCAACGACACTCACTACATCAGGCGCGAGGATGCCTCCGCCCACGACTTGCTGCTCTGCATCGGTACCAATACTACCATTCATGACGAAAAACGACTGAAGATGGCGGGGGACACCTTCTATCTCAGGAGCCCCGAGGAAATGGCGGAGCTTTTTAAGGATGTCCCCGGGGCGCTGGAAAACACCGAACGCATCGCCGAGAAATGCAATCTCGACCTGGAGTTCGGGCGCCTGCACCTGCCGGAAATCGAGCTGCCGGAAGGGAAAACACCCGACCAGTTCCTGGCTGACCTCTGCCACCAGAACCTGCGTTACTATTATCCCGACCCTGCCCCGGAGATAGAGCAACGCCTGGAATACGAGCTTGATGTCATCGAGCAGACCCAGTTCGCCAACTATTTCCTCGTTGTCTGGGATATTATCTCGTTCGTAAAAAAACAAAATATACTCTTCGGCGTCAGGGGAAGCGCCGCCGCCAGCATCGTCCTGCACTGCCTGGGTATCACCGCCCTGGACCCCCTCGAACACGGACTGGTCTTCGAGCGATTTCTGAACATCGAACGCAAGGAGATGCCGGATATCGACATGGACTTCCAGGACGACCGCCGCGACGAGGTCATCAACTATGTTTCCAAGAAATACGGGCAGGACCACGTCGCCCAGATTATCACCTTCGGCACCCTGGGCGCCCGGGCCTCCATCCGGGACGTGGGGCGGGCGCTGGGAATGCCCTACGGTGACGTCGACCGCGTCGCCAGGCTGGTACCCGGCACACCGGGCATGACCCTGGCCCGTGCCATGGACGAAAACAACGAGCTCAAGGCTATCTACCAGGAAGACGACATCGTGCGTAACCTGGTCAGTTCGGCGCGGAGGGTGGAAGGTATTTCCCGCCACGCCAGCACCCATGCCGCCGGCGTCGTCATATCCAGGGAGTCGCTGACAAATTATGTGCCGCTGCAACGCGGCGCCAAGGTTGACAGTCAGGAAACCGTGATGACCCAGTTTTCCATGGGCGATATCGCCAGTATCGGCCTGCTGAAAATGGACTTCCTCGGACTGGCCAACCTGACCATCCTGGGCAAGGCGAGGGATATTATCCACCAGAACCACGGCATTGATATCGACATTAACAATATCCCGATGGACGATAAAAAGACCTTCGAACTGCTCTCCGCGGGGGAAACGGCCGGCGTTTTCCAGCTGGAAGGTGCCGGGATGCGCCGCTATATCAAGGAGCTCAAGCCGACCACCTTCAGCGACATTGCGGCCATGGTGGCCCTGTACCGCCCCGGCCCCATGGAGCATATTCCCCGATTCATCGATGCCAAGCACGGGCGCAAGGCGATACAATATCCCCACCCGGCACTGGAAAACATCCTTAAAGAGACCTACGGCGTCATCGTTTACCAGGACCAGGTACTGTTTATCGTGCGCGAGTTCGCCGGCTACAGCCTGGGACAGGCGGATATCTTCCGCAAGGCGATGGGCAAGAAGATTGCCGAGGTAATGAGGAAGGAGAAGCGCAACTTTATCAGCGGCGCCAGAAAGCTGGGATACTCCGCCGAGCTGGCCGAGGAGGTATTCGCCCTTATCGAGCCCTTCGCCGGCTATGCCTTCAATAAAGCCCACAGCGTCAGCTATGCCCTGATTGCCTACCAGACCGCCTATCTCAAGGCCAACTACCCGGCGGATTACATCACCGCGTTCCTTACCATCCACGCCGGAGAGACGGAGAAGATAGGCAACGCCGTCGCCGAGTGCCGCCGACTGGACATCACGGTCCTGCCGCCGGATATCAACCGCAGCCAGCTCGATTTCTCCATTGAAAACAACGGCACCGAACAATCGTCCATCCGTTTCGGCCTGGGGTCGATTAAAAACGTGGGCACCGGAGCCATCGAGCCCATCATCAACGAACGCAACAAGAACGGCGAGTTCAAGTCTATCGAAGACATGTGCCGCCGCAGCGATTTGCAGTCGGTCAACCGCCGTGTCATGGAGAGTCTGATTAAAGCAGGAGCGTTTGACGAACTTGAGAACCGCGGCACTCTGCTCAACAGCGTCAGCCGTATCCTGTCGCTGGCACAGCGGGAGCAACGTCTCCGTGAGACGGGACAGTCCACCATGTTCGACCTCTGGGGAGAGAAAACGGCGGTTCCGCTGTCCGACCTCGACATGGCGCCGGCAGATGCTTCCGACCGCGAAAAGGCGCTCTGGGAAAAGGAGCTGCTGGGGGTAAGCTTTTCCGAGAAACCATTCAGTCCTGTGTTCAGCAAAAAGTACGGCAATGCCATATTCTGCGGCAACATCGACACTGAACTGGATAAACAGGTTATCGTCACCGCCGGGCGAGTTATATCGGCACGCTACTCGTTTACCAAAAAAAACGAGTCTTTTGCCATAGTTGTTCTCGAAGACGTCAGTGGTCAAGTTGAGGTAATAGCCTGGCCTCAGGTCTACAGTCAGACAGAAGAGTTCTGGCAGGAAGGCAACGAACTTATTGTAAAGGGTAAAGTGCGGGTAAGAGACGACGAAATAAGCATTATTTGTGATAGCGTGAGTTTCTATGAGCCTCCCGGTGAAGACGAAGAATTAATTCCCGTGCCTGAACCCGTGGCTGCGGAGGCTCCGGTGGAGAAACCTGCCGCCGCCCCGCCCGCAGAAAGGCGGCGGCTGATAATCAACATCAAACAGACCACCGATAAAGACAGTGATATCGCCCGTCTCAATAAAATTATAGACGTGCTGAAAGCCTTCCCCGGGAGGGATGAAGTAAAATTAAACGTGGTGAACGGCGGCGAAGCCATCCCCCTCAAGCTCCCCAACATACAATCCAGTTACAGCCCGGAGCTCAAGCAACGACTGGTAGAACTGGTAGGAGAGGACGGTTTCAGAGTAGAATCCGATTAGCCGCGGCTGCAAGAGAGGATATTGCCATGGACAAACTAATGTCTGACGTGAGCTTCAAGCTCATGTCCCTTACCTTTAGATTTCGCGATTTATTCCAGGACCCGACTGACATTTTAAAAGAGGCGGGGGTAAAACCGGGCTTTCATGTGCTGGACTACGGCTGCGGGCCCGGCGCCCACGCAATAGCCGCTGCCAGGTTAGTATCAAACTCCGGTAAGGTTTATGCGGCAGATATCCACCCGATGGCTATTGAACAAGTAAAAAATACCGCTTTAAGGAAAAAGCTATCCAACGTAGAAACCATCCTCACCGACTGCACCACAGGACTGCCGGATGAGAGCATAGACCTTACCCTACTGTACGATATTCTTCACGACCTGGACAGCCCGCATGAAATACTGGCAGAGTTGCACCGGGTACTGAAACCCGAAGGCATCCTGTCTCTCAGCGACCACCACCTAAAAGACGAGGACATAACATCCAGAATAACCGACCCCGGCTTGTTCCGGCTACTAAGAAGGGGCGAAAAGGTATATAATTTCTCCAAAGTCATATAAGGACAATCGGTATGTCTGCGGAAGATACGAATCGGGGGCACCGAAAGCGGCTGCGGGAAAAATTTGTCAAGTCGGGACTGGACGGCTTCCACGACTATGAAATCGTGGAACTGCTGCTGAGCCTGGGCACGCCGCGCAAGGACTGCAAGCTGCCCGCCAAAGAAGCCATTAAAAGGTTCCAGACGCTGCGCGGTGTCCTGGAAGCCCCGGCCGAAGAGCTGCAAAAGATAGAAGGTATCGGCGCGCATAGCGCCTTCGGCATCAAGCTCGTGCAGGAAGTGTCACGGGAGTTCCTCAAGGCAAAAATACTGGATAAACCCTTCTATAAATCCTCTCAGGAAGTGTTCGACTATCTCTATCACGCCATGCGCGGCCTCAAAAAAGAGGTCTTCAAGGTAGTCTACCTGAACAGCCAGAACCAGATTATCGATACCGTTGACCTCTCGGCAGGCACGGTCAACAGCAGCTCCGTCTCCCCCCGCGAGGTTATTGAAGGGGCGATTAAGAACAACGCCGCCGCCCTGATTTTCGTCCACAACCACCCCTCGGGCAATCCCGAGCCGAGCACGAGCGATAAAGGACTAACCCGGGAGCTGGTCTATGCCGGCAGAATCATGCGACTCAAAGTGCTGGACCATATTGTAATCGGCGATAACCGATACTATAGCTTCGCCGGTGAAGGACTGATTGAGGAATACGAGACCGATTTCCTGAACCTGATGCTGAGGGGCACCGCCGAAGCCCGGCGAAGGCTCTATAAAGCCAGAGAATCCAGCGATAAATATTAATAAGGGTCTTTCGACACTTATTTATTCAGTAGTAGCACCTTCCAGGGAAAGCAGGAATTTCTTTGTCTCAATCCCCCCACTGAACCCCCCGATTCCTCCATTGGCCGCCAGCACGCGGTGACAGGGAATGATAACGGGGATGGGATTCCTGCCCAGCGCCTGCCCCACGGCTCTTGCAGCCTCCGGCTGCCCGATTTGCCCGGCCACCCATCCGTAGCTTCGCGTTTCGCCGCAGGGAATCAGCCGGGCCGCCTGCCATACCCGGCGCCGAAAAGACGTGGCCACGGAGAGGTCTAACCTGTCCGGGAAGTCCACTTTACGACCGTCAAAGTAAGCCCGGAAACGCCTGATTAAGTCTTCAAAACGGTGCGGTGATAAAGCGGCGCGGTTCAGGCTATCTCCCAGTAAAAGGCCTGCTTCTTGCTCCGAGCTTTGAGGCAATGTGGTACGCAACAACCCTTCGGTCGAGCCCAGGAGTCCCACCCAGCCGGCAGCGGTATCGAAGACAGCATAGAACAGCTCTTGAGTTATACGGGGAAACATCGGAAGGAGTTTAAGACCTGCCCGCCAGTCGGCGCGCGTAGATACCGCCGACGACAATCAGGATGATGCCGAGGAGGATACTAACGAGAATCTTGATAAGCTGCGGCAAGTCCATACTGAGGAAATAGGCATAGGTTAATATTCCAGCAACGACGGCCACCCCGAAGCTGACGGAATGAGCCTTGAGCGACTTTTCTTTAACCGCCCAGAAGATAAACCAGCCGAGGAAAGCAAGTATAGCCAGCACTGCCACAGCTATTGACATTATCTACCACCCCAGTCCTTCAAAGTATTTCCCCAGGAAGGCAAAAAGCCCCACCGTCAGGAGCAGGGAGCCTATCTTGCCGATATCGGAGAGGTACTTGACATACTCCGCCGCCAGATAGCCGACGCCGGCTATGCAGAACAAAATCCCGAATCCGTATAATACATATTCAAGCTTCATAATATTCCACCTTCTCTGATTATCTGGGTGGTTCGGGTATGGCTATTTTGGTTGGGTAGGAATCTCCCCTGATATAAACGAGGATGTAACGCTCCACATCCCCTCTCTTAATCAGCACCGATAAATCGTAACGCTGGTCGGTGGGAAAATCCGCCGGAACAAACTCAGCCGCATCCAGCACCCACTCCAGTTGCCCCTCGTCAAAGGAAGCTACCGTTAAGGGCTGAGACAGCAAAACGGCCACCTGCTCCTGCTCATGAGATACGGTTACTTCCACATCGGCGGAATGGGTAGAGAACGTCCGGTTTTGCACTTTATAGGTGAAGGCGATGCTACCACTCTGCCGGGATTCAACCGTAGAGTAATATTCGTACTTCTCATCCTCGGGCCACCGGTCGGGCTCAATTATCTGCGGATATTCCCCGCTGGTCATCTCGAGACTATCATAGACGCCCATGTAGCCATCGAAGATAAAGACGAGGATAATCCCCAGAAAACAGGCCAGTGCCAGATACAGGTATAAATTTTTATGTTTGACTGCCATATAGTTTATCGTCCCTGTGATTACAGTATATACCTTATTCTTTGACTGTCAACACCGCTACCGTAACTCCGGCTCGATGAGACCGTAATTACCGTCATTCCGCCGGTATAAAAGCCGGACCTCCCCGGCATCAGCGTCGAAGAACAGGAAGAAGTTGTGACCGAGTCGTTCCATCTGCTCGATTGCCGCTTCCAGGGACATCGGCTCGATGATAAAACGCTTGGTCTTGACCACTTGCCTCTCTGCCTCAGGCCTTTCCGCCTGGTTGAATTTACCCCTTGCCAGCGGGTTGCCCCTGCCCCTGTCATAGAGCTTGCCCTTGCGCCGCTCCAGCTGCCGGCTCAATATAGCGACAACCCTGTCAACAGCCTTATACAGGTCTTCGGCCCTCTCTTCGCCATGAAAGACAGCCCCGCCGACGCCACTGTTGACGGTCACCCGCACCAGATAGCGTTCCTGCGGGGACTTCGTTTTTTCCTCGGAAATTTCTACTTTGGTGTCGATAATATCGGGCAGGTGTTTATTGAGCTTATCCAGCTTACGCTCAACGTAGCGCTGCGCTTCCGGCGTTATCTCTATATTGGTCCCGGCTATCTGCAGTTCCATCTTTACACGCTCCTGTCAGTAACGTTTTACCATGTCCTTTTACAGTTCCAGGGATAATACCAGTCCCCAGACCGCCGCGGCCCCGGCGGATTTCAGCACCCCGGCGCAGGCGTCGAGGGTAGCCCCGGAGGTAGATACGTCATCCACCAGGATAACCTCCCTGCCCCACAATTGCCCGTCGCGGCAGGCGAAGGTATCGGCAACGTTATCACGCCGTTCGCCGACACTGGCCGAACTTGCCTGAGGAGGCGCGTAACTCTGACGAACGAGGCAACCCTCCACCACCGGCAGACCGTTGAGCCTGCCCAGCTCCCGGGCCAGCAGGGCGGACTGATTGTAGCCGCGCTCCCGGTGTCTTTTCCGGTGCAGCGGCACCGGCACCAGCACATCACCCGTTACCGGGTTCTCGATAAGATAATCGTGTAAAAATTCAGCCAGGGAGGGTGCCAGCGCTCTGAGGTTACGATACTTCAACTCATGAATGGCCCGGCGTATCATGCCATCGAATAAGAACGGGGAGCGGATACCGTCTATCTCAGCTGACCAGTCGACGCATCCGGTGCAAAGTATTCCCTGAGATTGGGGTCGTCCACACCTGGGGCAAATCGGAGGGGTAATCACCGATAGCGTCTGGCGACAGGATTCGCAGATATAGTCACCTTCTCTGCCACAGCCGATACACCACTGTGGGAAAAGCAGGTCAAGTGCTATCTTCTTGAACTTGGTTAACGGAGGAAGCACATTTGCCATCCGCAAATTTTATATTGTAAAGGTGACTCCCTTAACCTTGTCGGGAGCGGGCGTTGTGAAGCGAGCCGCTCATGATAGGCTCGTTGATATAGACGTCACCATTCCTGATTTTAAGGTTATAACCGCAATCAGGATTAGTACAAACCCAGGCTTTAAACTGGATAGATGCCCCCTGACTGCCGAAATCGGATAGAGGCACGAGGTCGCCGGAATTGCATTTCTGACACTTGGGGAAATTAAACTGTTCCATGGGGTCCTCCTCCCAACCGAAAATATAGATTAAACCACATAAGTATACCCCAGAATGGCCGCGGTTGACAAGTGGCCTGCAGTAGGTTTGGATTATACTTGATTGAAAATTTTACCACCGTCATAAACATAAAAAAGGGGCGGGAATCAATGTCCCCGCCCCTTTATGTTAATCAACTCAGGCTATTCCAGGCTCGGCCAGCCGGGAAAAACGTTAGTTTACGTACCTGCTCTGTAGCTGCTTCTGCCGGATAGTATTGATAAGTATATTGGCCACGATGGGGTCGAACTGGGAGCCGCTGTACCACAGCATTTCCTCTATCGCGTCCAGTGTGGACAGGGCGCTCCGGTAAGGGCGGTCCGAAGTCATGGCCTGGTAGGCATCAGCCACCGCCACAATCCTGGCCCCCAGGGGGATATCCTTGCCGCGGACTGACTGGTCCAGCCCACCGCCGTCAAAATGGTCATGGTGGTGCGATATAATATCGACCACATTATCGTTAACGAACGGCCTGACGAGGCTGGGGCCGACAATGGCATGGGTCATAATGTGCCGGTACTCACCGGACGTTAGCTCACTGGGCTTGTTGAGGATATCAGGGTCTACCGCTATTTTACCGACGTCATGGAGCAGAGCCGCCCAGTGCAGGTCTTCCAGTTCCTGCGGAGAGAGCTTCATCTGCTTGCCTATATCCGCAGCAATCTCGGCCACCGCCTGAGAATGTCCTTTGGTATAGTTATCACAGGATTCCAGGGTATCAACGAGGGTCTCAATAGCGCCGAGGAAGAGCTTCCTGGGTTCTAACTCGTTACCGGATTTCTTCCCCATATCCTGAAAATAACGCTGTATCTCAAGCGCCACCCGGCGCTTATCCAGAGTTCCATTGACACTCTGAATGACCTGCTCGAATCTAAACGGCTTGCTGATATAGTCCTGCGCGCCGTCTCTGATACACTGTGCAATTACTGTATTATCAGTCACGCCGCTGGCCATGATGACAGCCGTTTCCGGGAAACGCGACGTGATATCCGGCAATACCTCGCTGCCCAGCCTGCCGGGCATATTTATATCCAGAATGACGAGGTCGGAAGGATTGATTTTTAACTTCGCTAGAGCCTGCTCGCCATTCTCAGCTTCATCACAGGCATAGCCGCGCATCTCCAGGCCTTTGGTCAGGATACACCTGATAGCTTCCTCGTCATCAACCAGCAGTATGCTTTCTTTCGGAATAGTCATATTACGCCTCCTGGCACTTTGCTCTCTTACTGTGTTTATTGTAAAAGGTGGAAGCTAAACAAGATGTTAATTTCAATCGCCAACGAATAAACATTTAGTAAAAATTTTGGTATCTGAGGGAGTCTAAGAGGGGCGTCGGCGTCTATTTCAACACTACCGAGCTTAACCGGGTGTAAACAGGGCCTTCTCTGGTCAGCTGGCTCTTCATCAGGTGAACGAATTCCACGTTCAGATTGCAGTCGGCCTCGAAGCGCGTACCCTCGATAAGTCGGCCGAGGTCCTGCCGTTCGTAAGGCGTGGCCCGGTCGCGGACACGTGCCAGGGTGAGATGGGGCGTGAAAGAGCGCGACTCCGCAGCAAATCCCAGAGGGGTAAGACCAGCCTCGATAAGTTTTTGGAGCTGGACAAGCCTTTTGGCCTCTCCGGTCAGTCCCACCCAGACCACCTGGACACGCCTCGGGTTGGGGAAAACACCGAGTCCGCTTATCTCAAGGTGCAAGGGAGACATGCCGCGGACAGCCTCTTCCATGACCGCGGTTATTTTACCGGTCATGGTTAAATCAATATCGCCGAGGAACTTGAGCGTCAGGTGAATACTGTTCGAGTCAACCCACCTTACCGGCGTCCGACTCCCTGATTTCAGCCTGCCCTGAAGTCGGGTGAGCGCCTGCTTTACCTCCCCGGAGAGTTCGATGGCGATAAACGAGCGAATCTGTTCCATAGTCCTGACTATATGACGAGCAACCGGCGCGCATTACCGGATAAAATCATGTTTTTTTCATCTTCCTGCAGGCCTGCGGAATCGATTTCATCGAGCAGTCGACCCTGCGGCATCAGGGGATAATCGCTGCCGAAGAGAATCCTGTCGGCGCCGACGAGCCGGCTGACCTGACGGTATATCTCGGGACGATAGAGAAAGGGCGATGCGGCGGTATCGAAATAAACGTTTTCCATCGCCTCCCGCACCTCCGGCATCAGGTCATAGAAAGGCAGTCCGCCGCCCCAGTGGGCACAGACTATAGGCAAATCGGGGAAGCTGGCGATGAACGGGTAGAGCATGTCCGGCGTGGCTTTTCCCTTGCCGGGATAGATATGCCCCACCGGCTCGGAGGCATGCGTCAGCAGAATCAGGTTATGCTTCCGCAACACCCCGACAAAAGGCTCCATGACCTCTTTCCGGGTAAAGTCGGCCGACTGCGTGTCGGGCCTGAGTTCGCCGACTCCCCTGATGCCCCTTTTAGCACAACGCTCGATTTCATTAAGGGAGGCTTCATCAACGTATGATGAAACGGTACAGAAACCGACCAGGCGTTTTGGGTAGCGGGCGACCGACTCCAGGATGTAGTCGTTGGTTTCCACGCACAGTTCGTGCGTGCTCCAGCCGTAATTGACGATGACCGAAATATCCACGCCGTCCCGGTCCATGCTCTCGATGAGGTCTTCGGCAGTGGCGATTCTAGCTTTTTCATCCGAGTATATCCCGGCGAAAGCGGAGTCGATATCCACATAACGGCTGCGGTTTTCTTTTATCCGTGGCGACAGCACATGCGTGTGGAAATCAATAATCATCATCAAACCACAAGCCAGCAGCTATAGTCGGCCAGTACCGGCTATTCTTTACTCTCCGATGCCTCTTCAGCCGAAGGTTTCCCCGGTGCTTCCTCGGCCCTGGCGCCTGCTTCAGCCTCAGCCTCTTCTTCCTCGGCGACTACTTCCTCTTCCTCCACCCTAAACTGGACTTCGGTAACCTTGACTATCAACTGCTCAGGGTCGACATGAACGGTAATATCCGGGTCGAGGATAATATCCTTGACGTGAATACCCTGCTCCAGTTCTTCCAGTATAGTTATGTCCACTTCTATCTGCGGCGGCACTTTTTCCGGCAGACATTCGATGCTCAACTCGGTGATACCATGGGCCAGCATACACCCCTTCCCCTTCATCGCAGGGGCTTCGCCCACCAGGACGAGGGGCACAGCCACCTGCATCTTTTTCTCCATTCTCACCTGGTAAAAATCGACATGCAGCAGCTGATTACCCAGAGCATCCCGCTGAATTTCGCGGACGAAGACGTTTTTCGGCTGCTTTTCTCCTTCGATTTTCAGGCTGATGAGGCGGGTCTCCCCGGCGTGAGACACAACTTTCTTAAGCTCGACAGTATCACACTGCAGGGCCTGTGATTCGATACTATGCCCGAAGAGATGCGCCGGAGTAATTCCCTGTCGGCGCAAAAACCGGTTCCTCTTCCCGAGCACGTCTCTCTTAGCAGCATTCAATTTCAGTTCTTGCATTCTTTCCCCTTTCCATCCTGTTAATTTAATCATATTCAGTCGTAAAAATCAATTTTAAATATAGACTTGGCGTTTTCCGTTATAGTATAATAGGGGCACAGTGATGACACCATCTGATTCCAACAATGCATCATCGGGAACCTCGGCTGATAATGTTAGAGCCGAGGTTTTTTCTTCAAATGAGGACCTTAAGGCAGTCGCCAGGAGGCTGCGCCGTCACATCGTTACGATGATAGGCAAGGCCGGCAGCGGCCATCCCGGCGGTTCACTATCCGCCGTGGAGATTGCCACGGCGCTTTTCTGGAAGATACTGCATCACAAGCCGTCCGACCCGCAGTGGAAAGACAGGGACAGGTTCATTCTGAGCAAGGGGCATGCCGCCCCCCTGCTCTACTCCGTTCTGGCCGAGTGCGGTTACTTCCCGGTGACTGAGCTTACCACCCTGCGGCAGATGGACAGTCGCCTGCAGGGGCACGCCGACCGCACCGCCACACCCGGCGTGGAAATGTCGTCGGGGAGCCTGGGACAGGGACTGTCCTTCGCCATCGGCGTGGCTCTGGCGGGTCGATTGAACTCCCAGGACTACCGCGTCTATGCCCTGCTCAGTGACGGCGAGTGCGACGAGGGGCAGACCTGGGAAGCCGTCATGGCCGCCGCCCACTTCAAGCTGGACAACCTGACGGCCATCGTGGACAATAACGGCCTGCAGTTGAGCGGCCGCAACAGCGATATCATGAGCCTGGAGCCCCTGAACGAGAAATTTGCGGCCTTCGGGTGGCACGTCTTTGACGTTGACGGCCACGACCTGGACCAGCTTCTCAACGCATTAGAGAAGGCGAAAAAAGTCAGGGGGCAGCCCGCCGTCATCATTGCCCATACCGTTAAGGGCAAAGGGGTTAGCTTCATGGAGAACAACGTCGATTTTCACGGCAAAGCCCCCGATGCCGAACAACTGGAAATAGCCCTGAAGGAGCTTGCGTAATCGTGGCCGAGGAAGTATCTCTGAGGGATACCTACGGTAAGACCCTGGTAGAGCTGGGTAAAAAGAACCCGGATATCGTCGTGCTGGATGCCGACCTGCGTCCATCGACGATGACCAAGTATTTCGCCAGAGAGTTCCCGGAACGCTTCTTCGATGTCGGTATTGCCGAGCAGAACATGATAGGCATCGCTTCCGGACTGGCCGCCTCGGGCAAGATACCCTTCGCCAGCACCTTCGCCGTCTTCGCGCCCGGGCGCTGCTTCGACCAGATTCGGGTATCGGTGGCCCAGGCCAGGCTTAACGTAAAAATAGTGAGCACCCACTGCGGCGTCACCGTCGGCGAGGACGGCGCCTCTCACCAGGCGCTGGAAGACCTGGCCCTTATCTGTTCCCTGCCCGGCTTTACCGTTATCGTCCCCGCGGACGCCATCGAGACCGCCCGGGCTATAGAAGCCGTGACCAGGCACGCCGGCCCCTGCTACGTCCGCCTGCCCCGCGCCAAGCTACCCAATATCAACGGCACCGATTACCGATTTGAAATCGGCAAGGCGGTCACCCTGAGGCCAGGCAAAGACGTTACAGTAATAGCTATCGGCGTCATGGTAGCGCAGGCGCTGGAGGCCGCCGCCGAACTGGCCAAGGAAGGCACCGGCTGCCGGGTGCTGAATATGCCCACGCTCAAACCAATAGATGAAGCGGCTATCATTAAGACTGCCGATGAGACGGGGGCAATTGTCACCGCCGAGGAGCACCAGGAGCACGGCGGACTGGGCAGCACGGCAGCGCGTATTATCGCCAGGCACCACCCGGTGCCGATGGAATTCGTGGCCGTCAAGGATGTCTTCGGCATGTCCGGCAAACCGGCGGAATTACTCGAAAGGTACGGCCTGACATCAAAAGACATCATAAAAGCCGTACGTAAATCGTTGAAACGCAAGGTTTAGTATACTCCCCCATTCCCGCTCATCCATTGTCATTCCCGTGAAAACGGGAATCCAGCGGTGTGGAGGAGTGGTGGCCTAGATTCTCGGGTCAAGCCCGAGAATGACATATCCTTAGTCCAGATAGGTTATTTCCGACGGCGGCCTGTCCCTTATATCGACTTCTATACCCGCTTCCTCGAACAACTTGATAAATTCGTCATCGACGTATTTCCCAAAGGATACCGACCGCTTTATCCGTGCGTTTACCATCATCTTAGCGCAGAGCACGCAGGGCGTGTGCGTGCAATACATGGTCGCCCCTTCCAGACTGACCCCGTGCAGAGCCGCCTGAATAATGGCGTTTTGTTCGGCATGGATGGCGCGGCAGATTTCCTGCCGCGTGCCGGATTTTATCCCCAGTTCGTCCCGCAGGCAGCCGAGCTCCAGGCAGTCTTTCAGTCCCGCGGCGGCCCCGTTATAACCGGTGGAAAGGATATGCTTGTCCCGCACAGCGATAGCCCCCATGTGGTGCCTCCGGCAGGTGGAACGTTCGGCTACCACCGAGGCTATTTTCAGGAAATATTCGTCTAGTTCCGGTCGTTTGTGTATATCCGTCATTTCAGCTTCTCGATAATCCTTTCTAACCGCGCTTGAAGGTCGGCAAGCGACCCGTCGTTCAGTACGGTGAAGTCTGCCAGGGCAATCGGCCCGCCCTTATTAAGGTTCTCGATTTCGGCACGGTCGCGACTGGCGGCTTCCTGCGGCGTCAGTGGCCTTATTTTGCGCCCGCCCAATCGGGCATATCTGGCTTTCGGCGACGACCAGACCGCCACGACGACAAAATCATCCCCGTAGTGTTCCTTGAGAAAGATATATTCCTCCCAGGAATAAAGTCCGTCGACCGCCACATTCGATGTCTTCAGGGCGGCATCGATACGGGGGAGGCTCAACCTGGCGTAGGCATCCATGCCGTGTTTTTCCCTGAGGGACTCCCTGGCCTTTCGCTCGTTATTTTCGTTCAGCTTCAGGCCCTGCTTCTTTACCTCCTCATCGGTAATGTCGCCGAACCTGACCGTGGTAAAACCTTTATCACGAAACATCCCGGCAACCTCGGACTTGCCGGAGCCGGGCATGCCGACAATCGAGACGACTTTCATACCGTTCATTATAAGCGGTTAGTGCCAAAAATGACAATGTTATGGACAGCCTGTGCTATACTACAAGGTATAATGAATATGCCTGAAATTATCAATCTGGCCGAGCGGATACAGGAGCAGCTGCCCGCCGACTTAATCGACTTTATCAGGAAAGCGGGGGACGTGGCGCAGAGGCAGCAGCAGCGTCTGTACCTGGTCGGGGGTGTGGTGCGCGACCTGCTTCTGGAGCGTAGCAATCTCGACCTCGATATAGTGGTCGAGGGGGACGCCATCAAGCTGGCACGGGAGATGGCGCGCGGCAAACGGGCTATGGTTACCACCCACCCACGCTTCGGCACCGCCAAGCTCCAGTGGGACAAGAGGAGCGCCGACATAGCTACCGCCCGCGCCGAGACCTACGCCCATCCCGGCGCCCTGCCCACGGTGAAGCCCGGTACTATCGTTGACGACCTCGCCCGCCGCGACTTTACCGTCAATTCCATGGCCGTCGAGCTTAACCCGCGCCACTTCGGTGAGCTTATCGACCCTCACGGCGGACGGCAGGACCTTAAAAAGAAGCTGCTTCAGGTGCTTCACGATAACAGCTTCATCGACGATGCCACCCGCATCTGGCGCGTCCTGCGCTACGAGCAGCGGCTGGATTTTCGTATAGAACCCTCGACACTCAATATGGTAAAACGTGACATCACCATGCTGACAACCGTCAGCGGCGACCGCATCCGCCACGAGCTGGAGCTTGTCCTGAAAGAAGAACTGCCGGAGAAAGCCCTGAAACGTGCCGATAAACTCGGTGTGTTGAAGAAGCTGCATCCCTCATTGAAGGGGGACGAATGGCTGGCGGAGACCTTCGCCTTGGCGCGAGAGCGCTACCTGCCCGATGAGCCGCACCCACAGCTTTACCTGGCGCTGCTGGCCTACCGCCCGACCACCGACGAATCAGAACAGATTATTTCCTATCTCCATCTGCCCAAAGCAACGGCACAGGTGCTGCGGGATACGGCAGCTATCAAGAAAAAAACAAAGGAGCTATCCGCGCCCGGCCTGGCGCCGAGCCTGATTTACGACCTGCTGCACGGCTACGGCCTGACAGCGCTTACGGCCAGCTCTCTGGGAACCGCTTCTCCCACCGCCGCCGAGCACATCGAGCTTTACCTCAACGTGCTGCGCCACGTCAATCCGGCCCTCAGCGGGGAAGACCTGATAAAGCTGGGTGTGCCGCAGGGACCGAAAATTAAAGAGGCCCTTCAAACCCTCCGCGAAGCCAGACTGGACGGCAAGATAAACAGCAAACAGGACGAGGAGGAGATGGTGAGGGGGCGGTTAAATCCCCCTTAATCCCCCCTACTCCACCTTCTTAAACGCCTTTGCAGGCGCCCCGCAGGTTCATTTGTCATTGCGAGCCCCGATGAAATCGGGGCGTGGCAATCTCTATCTTAGCCTTCTCACAACTCCCCGTACAAATCATGCCAGTCTTTATTCATCGTGTTAATCAATTTTACCTTATCTTCTCTTGACCAGCTCTTGATTTGCTTTTCTCTTGAAACAGCACTTTCAACATTCTGGCAAACTTCATAATACACAAGTTTATTTATGTTGTACTTTGCGGTAAATCCTTCGCTCAGTTTATTCTTATGCTCATAGATTCTTCTATACAGGTCGTTGGTAACGCCTGTATAGGTGACCGTGTTCGTGATATTGGTCATTATATAGACATAGTATTGCTTGTCCATAGTTAGAGATTGCCGCGTCGCTACGCTCCTCGCAATGACAACAGGGTGTTGGACATTATATAGACATAGTATTGCTTGTCTATACTAAGGAATTGCCACGCAATGACAGCTACTCCGTTTTCTTAAACGCCGTGGCCGGCGCCCCGCACACGGGGCACTTTTCCGGGGGTTCCCCGGTGACGGTATTTCCACAGACCTGGCAGACGTAGTAGGTATTATCCTCCGGCTGCTTGCTATCCTTAACAGCTTCCAGCGCCGCCTCGAAGTAGCCGTGGTGGATTTTCTCCACCTCGTTGGCCCAATTAAAAGTGCGCCTGGCCCGCTCGTTCTTTTCCTCCTCCGCCTTCTCGATAAAGGCCGGGTACATAGAGGTGAACTCCTGGTACTCGCCAATTACAGCCGCCAGCAGGTTATCCCTGATAGAGCCAATCGCGTCCATGGCATTCAGGTGGTTCCGGGCATGTACCGTTTCCGCTTCGGCAACCGCCCGGAAAAGCCTGGCTACCTGCGGATACCCCTCTTTCTCCGCCTTCTCCGCAAAGAATATATAACGCCGGTTGGCCTTGCTCTCGCCGCCGAAAGCTTCCTGTAAATTGTCATCTGTCTCGTACGCCATTGAAAACCCCCTGCTTTATTTGATAATTCTTATATAGTATACGCTATTCTAACTCATTTTTAAGTATCTTATAAAATTTGTCCGCGGCAGCCTTCTCTATCCAAGGTTCATGTCCGCACTTCTCCAGCAAAATTAACTTAAAATCTTTCAGGACGCGTGAAAGCGGCTCCCTGACGCCCTCGGCGGGACGCGGGTCGTAGTCGCCGTGGATAGCCACCACCGGACACCGTATTTCCCTCCCGAACTCAAGGAGCTCTCCGCTGTTTCTCAGCTCGTTGGCTTCCCACCAGACGCTATCATAGATATCGTAACGGCATTCCAGCGCTTCGCTCTGGTACGGCAATGGGTCGTATGTGTCGGCCATGATAATTAGCTCCCCCAGTCGGGCGAAAGGTGCGTTCTTACCCTCGACGGACGGATTATTCAAAATCTCCGTTATGCGAAAGACCTCGGCCCTCTGCTTCTCCGTCATCCGGTTCAGCCGGGTGGGCATAATATCCCCGGCATACCTTTCTTCAAAAGGACCGCTGGCGATGAGTACGAGTTTCCTGATGGTCAAAGGATAGCGGGCGGCGAAAATAAAGCCGAGCCAGGCCCCCCAAGACCAGCCTATCAAAGTGATAGGAAGGCTCCCGTACTTTTCCAGGACATCACGCAGCTCTTCCACCTGCCCTTCGAGGGTGTCTTTCGTTTGCAGAGGTTCCAGGACACCGGTAAGCGAGGCAAGCTCCCTGGCGACCGGCGCCATCTCACCGGGCGCGCCCGGACCGCCGTGAACTACGGCTACGGTATAAGGGCTTTCCCCATAAAACCTAACATTCTTCATATCGTCACCGCCAGGTACGCTTTCATACCCTGGTTCTTACAACGTGTGCATAACTCCTCGGCCTTTTCTTTGTCCTGGAACATCGTGAACAGAGTTGGCCCCGAGCCGGCAAGGTGGACGTGAGGAGCGCCCAGCTTGATAAGGTGCTCTACATACACCCGGCGTACATCAAAATCGTCAAAGGCGATATTCTCGAACACGTTGAATAGCATTGACGGCCTGAATCCTTTACCCTTATTGAGTACGGTTACCAGTTTTTCCGTGATATTGCCGTCCGTATAATAACTATCCTTAAGGCCGGCGTACATCCGCGCAGTCTTACCCGCTTTAACAGGCACATCCGGCAACACCAGCACCACCCACATTTTTTCAAGTGACGGCAGCGGCGTTACTTTCTCTCCCCTCCCCTCAACCAGGGCTGTGCCGCCGCGGAGAAAGAAAAAAACGTCCGAGCCCAGTTGCGCCGCCAGCTCCAGCAGCTTTTCCCTCGGCAGGTCCAGACCCCAGAGCTCGTTGAGGTAGCGCAGTACGGCGGCGGCATCGCTGCTGTCGCCACCAAGTCCCGACATCAGGGGTATGCGTTTTTCTATCTTTACACTTGCCCCCTCAGAGCACCCCGCAGCTTCCCGCAAGAGATTCACCGCCCTGCTGACCAGGCTTTCTTCCGCCGACCATCCCTCCATGTCGCATTGGAAGGAAATCCCCTGTCCGGCCTCAAGATGCAGCGTATCGCACAGGTCTATCGCCTGAAGAACGCTGCGTATCTCGTGGAAGCCGTCGGGACGCTTCCCCAGGACTTCGAGCGTCAGGTTGAGCTTGGCCGGAGCTTTGACTGTCGGCATGTTATTCTTCTCTCATTCGATTAAATACCCGCCATAGGGTCGCCCACTCCTCCAGGGTAAACGTCTCCGCCCGCCGCTGCGGGTCTATATCCGCCTCCCCCAGCAAGCCCAGGGCCTCGGCCTTGGGCAGTTTTAATCCCTGTGCCAGCGAATTGGCCACCTGCTTGCGGGTCGCCGTGAAGCCGGCGCGCACAAGCGCGAAAAATCCCTCTTCATCAACATCAACCGGGGGACGGGGGTAGACTTCTATCTTAACTACCGCCGAATCGACCTCCGGCGCCGGGTAAAAGGAGCTGGCGGGCACATGGGCCACGATGCTCGGCCGTCCGTAGAACTGCACGCTGATGCTGAGCACGCTCCGCCGGCCGGGCCCGGCCACGATGGCTTCCGCCACCTCTTTCTGCACCATGACCACCATTACCTCCGGTTTTACGGATGCTTCGAGGAAATGGCGGAGGACGGGAGAAGTAATATAGTACGGCAGGTTGGCTACCACTTTATAGGGACTTAACGCCGCCGGGAAGCTCGGCGCCCGCCCCTGCAACATAGCTTTGGGGTCGGTGCCGAGGACGTCCTCGTTGAGAATGACGATATTATCGTGAGGCAGCGTCTTTTTAAGAATAGCCGCCAGCTTGTTGTCCAGCTCGATGGCGATGACCCAGCCGGCCTGTTTCGCCAGCTCGGCGGTCATGATACCCAACCCCGGCCCCACCTCGATAACGGTATCGGTGGAGTCCAGCTCGGCGGCGGCAACGATAGCTTCCAGCACTTCGTCGTCGATAAGGAAATGCTGTCCCAGTCCCTTCCGCGCTTTAAGGCCGAACCGGCGCAGTAGTTTCCTGGTCTGAGCCAGCACTGAATCCGAACCGCCCCCGGGCAGGTTTTTATTCATAGTAAAACTTAGAGGCCGTGCACCTGCCCTCGACTCCACCTAACGGCTTGCCCGGGCCAGCCGGCTCCAGCCAGGTATACCTGCGGCACCCAGAGAAAACTATTTACCGCTGCTTCCTCTCGGACCTGACGGGGTTCATAGTACTCTGCCGCGCAGGACCCAACCTTCAACACCACTTAACACAGGTAGTCCCACCAGATAAAAGCCTCAAACAGGAATTCGACCCTGCTATAGCGGATTTCAGGTACAGGGCACCGCTAGCTCCCCATCTAGCACGACCTCATTAAAAATCGTAAATCGTGGGGGCTGGTTTGTCAAGCATAACAAGGTTGCCATTGCGAGCGTAGCGAAGCAATCCCCGGGTAACGCATCGAACAATATCAGGGATTGCCACGGACTTCGTCCTCGCAATGACAGGTACGGGGGCTATCTGCCGGCTTCCAGTCTTGTAATCAGGTGCACGGGCAGGCCTGCCTGCATCATCCTGTCCTGCGTGGCGGCGATGTCATATTCAATACGGTAAAGCCTGAAGATACGCCCCTCGCTATCGTAGATGGCGTAGCTGGCGCGCGGGTCGCCGTCGCGTGGCTGTCCCACCCCACCCGGATTGATAATTATACGGCTTTTCCCGAGCACCAGCCCGATGCCGGGCGATAAATTAACGGACAGGCAGGTGCCCTTTTCCTCTTTGAACGCCGCCGGAACGTGGGTGTGGCCCACCAGGCAATAAGGCAACTGGAAAAAGTCGAAGTTTTTGGCGGCGATGCTGGTGGACATGACATATTCCATAACGGGGTCCGCCGGGCTGCCGTGCACCAGGAGAAACTCGCCTTTCTCCACCATCAGGGGCAGCCCTTCAAGGTACGCGATATCATCCTGACTTAACTGCCCGGACGTCCACTCGCAGGCGACAGCCGCGTACGGATTGAAGTAGGAGAGCTTCATCTTGCCGATGGCGGCCAGGTCATGGTTCCCGACGACACAGACATGGTTATACTCTCTCAGCAACTCGATGCACCGGCAGGGGTCAGGCCCGTAACCGACGATATCCCCCAGGCACCATAGCTCATCCACCCCGCCCTTCCGCTCGATGTCACCCAGCACCGCCTCGAAAGCCGCCAGGTTGGCATGGATATCAGCCAGAATAGCGTAACGCATTTGGGAATAATATAGCAGGTTTAAAATAATTTAGAAACCCCCTAACCAAATCCCCCCTCTGCCGTTATATATAGTGAAAGAAACAACGGGCGGGAGGGCAGAAAAATGAAAGATAAATCGCTGGGAATATGGCTGATAGTGTTGTTCGGGGTTTCCGGTCTGGCCGTTATTACGCTGGCCTGGCTCTGGCCGACATTACAATCGGATAGAATCGTGGCGACATTTACCGGTCTGGTAGGAGTGGCCGTGGCGGTAATCCGCGCCCTCACGCTCAGGCAATCGCCCGCCGACAAACAGGTCCCGGTTGAAGTAGAAAACAAGTCCTGATTATCATTCTTCCGTAAAATAACGGGGAGCGGGCAATGCCCGCTCCCTTTTTATTACCCTTACCTGATTTCTCTGAATAGTGAGCCCTTTCTGAAATATGCTATAATTTAGCCATGAAAGTCTCGGAGCTGGGAGAGTTCGGGCTGATTGACCTCCTGGCTAAAATGATTCCCGATTCTCAAGCAAAAAAGCCCCTTATCGGCATCGGCGATGATACCGCCGCCTGGCGCAGCGACGCCTCAATCCAGCTGGCCACCGTCGATACCATGGTACAGGGCGTCCATTTCTCGCTGGAAACGACCACCTGGAAAGAGCTTGGCTGGAAATCGCTGGCCATCAACCTCAGCGATATTGCCGCCATGGGCGGCGTGCCCCGGTACGCGCTGGTGGCCCTGGCCCTGCCGGAAGATACGGAAGTAGAAGAGGTTACTCAACTTTACGAAGGCATGATTGAGCTGGCCGGGCGATTTGACGTGGCTATTATCGGCGGTAATGTCAGCCGTTCGCCGGTAGTCTCGATTACCATCACCGTTCTCGGCGAAAGCCTGAACAACGAGATACTAAGACGCTCCGCCGCCAGACCCGGCGATACGATAGCGATTACCGGCTATCCGGGCAGCGCCGCCGCCGGACTGGAAATGCTAGCGAAGAAGCTCCAGTTCGGGGCGGAAACGGCCACTTACCTGCGAAGCGCCTTTACGCGCCCCAAGCCGCGAATAGCGGAAGGCCAGTTATTAGTGAAACAGGGAGTAACGACAGCTATCGATACCAGTGACGGGCTCCTCGCCGACCTGCGCCATGTCTGCGAGGCGAGCGGGGTCGGCGCGCGGGTGGATGTTGACCGCCTGCCGATTCACCCGGCCGTCGGTAACAACTTCGGGGAACGGGCACGGGAGCTGGCTTTATCCGGCGGGGAAGACTACGAGCTTCTCTTTACGGGGAGCGCGGAGATTATTGAACGCGTCAAGGTGGAAATGGAATATCCGGTCGCCGCTATCGGCGAAATCACATCCGGCGAGCCGGGCAAAATAAGCGTAGTTGACGCCGACGGCAATCCCGTCGAAATAACAAAAACGGGATGGGAACACTTCTAACAATTTATAATTTATGAGGCCAGAACGGAGACGATGCTATGGTAGCTTTACCGAGAGTGACCCTTAATTCCGACCTGAACGAAGGATTTTGTTTCGGGTGCGGGGTGAATAACCCTATCGGACTAAAACTGAAATTCACCAGGGACGGCGACACGCTCCGTACCGAGTTCACGCCCGATAAAACCCATCAGGGGTGGCCGGGGCTCCTTCACGGCGGCATCCTGGGCTGCCTGCTGGACGAGGTGATGAGCAATGTCGCTTATGCCACGGGTAATACCTGCCTGACCGCCAGTATCACCATCAGACAGAGAAAGCCGGTAGAAGTGGAGGTGCCGCTGGTCATTACCGCCCGGATAACCCGGCAACGTAAAAAGCTCATCGAGACCGAAGGCCGGGTATGCTTGAAAGACGGCACGATAGTCGCCGAAAGCACGGCCAAGCAGTTCATCGCGGAGAATGAGGCGGGGAAGGCCGATAAAGTCAGGGAGAGCCAGAGCCATGTCTGACGGCAAGCTCGAGGCAGTACTCTGGGACCTCGACGGCGTGATTGCCGATACCGGCGACTATCATTACCGCGCCTGGCAGGATGTCTTCGGGCAAAGGGGGGTGACCTTCACGAAAGAAGACTTTATGCGCCACTTCGGGCGGAGACACGATACTATTATCAGATTTGCCCTCGGCGACGATATCTCGCGAGAGGAATTCGACATAATTACCCGCGAAAAACAGGAAAACTACCGCCGGATAGTGGCCGACAATATAAAACCATTGCCCGGAGCCATAGAATTGATAAAGTCGCTGAACAATCACCGCATAAAAACAGCCATAGCTTCCTCGGCGCCCCTGGAAAACATCGAAATCATCATCCGGGGGCTGGGCATATACGACTGTTTCCAGGCTATAGCCTGGGGCACGGAGGTACCCGAAGGCAAACCCAGCCCGCAGATTTTCCTGCTGGCGGCCAGAAAACTCGGGGTCGAACCCGGCAACTGCGTGGTCATCGAGGATGCTATCGCCGGGGTTTCCGCCGCCAAACAGGCCGGAATGAAATGCATCGCGGTTACCAACAGCCACCCCATAAGTAGTCTCAGGAAGGCCGACCTTATCGTCAGTACGCTGGAGGCAGTCGACATCGACGATTTAAACGTGCTCTTCCAGTAAGCCGCGGTAGGTTCTTAAAATAACAATGTCAGGAGTATGAAATGGAAAGGTCTCTGGTACTTATCAAGCCCGATGCCATGGAGAGAGGACTGGCCGGCGTCATTATCGGACGCCTTCAGGGGGAAGGCCTCAAGCTGGTAGCCCTCAGGATGCTCCACATGGACAGGGCACTGGCCGAGCGGCACTATGCCGTCCATAGAGATAAACCCTTCTTTAAAGACCTGGTGGACTATATTATCTCCACCCCCATAGTTGCCGCCGTCTTCGAAGGCCAGGGGGCCGTGGAGCGAATCAGGACGATAATGGGGGCCACCGACCCCGCCAAAGCTGCGGGGGGAACGGTACGGAAAGACTTCGGGCTGGACGTCCAGAGGAACTCGACACATGCCTCCGACTCCCCGGAAAATGCGGAAAAAGAGATAAGTCTCTTCTTCAAGGAGAACGAAATTTTGGATTAGGCGGGCCGACGCGGCTTACTGAATCCGCAGCACCGTTTTAGCTTCCTGCCAGAGCTCGTCGAGTTTATAGAAGTCGCGCTCCGCGGTGCCGAAGACATGCACGATAACATCGCCGTAATCGAGCAGGAGCCACCCGGAGTCGATTGTGCCCTCATGGTGATGCGGCTTAATACCTTCCCTCTTCAGGCCCTGCTCGATTTCATCGTGGATGGTACGAATCTGCCTCTCGCTGTCACCGGCGCAGATAACAAAATAGTCCGCAAAGCTGCATAAGTCGCTGACATCCAGCAAAACGATATTACTGGCCTGCTTGTCGCTGGCCACTTCGACAGCCTTGCGGGCTACTTCTAATGCTTCCAGCCTTCAAATCTCCGTTAAAAATATTCGCCTTATTATTATATCACAGATAAACCGCCCTTATTCAGCTTTTCTCATCACCACGGAATCTGATATAGTAATGATATCAAGTCGCAGTTGCTATAATGCAGTTCGGAGGGGAGAATAATACACGATGGCGAAGTCAGCAGAAGTTAAAGAGGGCATCTGCTATATGTGCACAGACAGCTGCCCAACCAAGGTCCACGTCCGCAACGGCCGAGCCGTAAAGATTGATATTGTCAACGATAAGGTAGCCTACTGCCCCCGATGGAAAGCCCAGCTGGACTTTGTCTACCATCCCGACCGCCTCCAGTACCCCGTGAAACGTACCGGCAAGCGGGGGGAGGGTTCATGGCAGCGCATCTCGTGGGACGAGGCGCTGGATACCGTAGCCGCCAATCTGCAGGCTGCCAAAGATAAATACGGCCCGGAATCGGTGGTCTTCTGGGTCGCCTATACCAAGGAGCCCCGCCCCTACTTCCACCGGCTGACGCACGCTTTCGGCTCGCCCAACTACTGCACCGAGAGCAGCAGCTGCTTCTCTGGCACCTGGATAGCCGCCGAGCTGACCTGCGGCCCGGACTACGGCCTGCTCGCCGCGCAGAGCAACATGACCGACCCGGCTTCCAGGTGTAATCTAATATGGGGTACCAGTATACAGAACTCACACCCGCAGGTATGGCAGGAACATCTGGAAGCCCGGGAGAAGGGACTCAAGCTCATCGTGGTCGACCCCCGCGTCACTACTATTGCTTCCAGGGCCGATATACACCTGCAGCTGCGGCCGGGCACCGATGGCGCTCTGGCACTGGGCATGATGAATGTCATCATCAACGAAAACCTGCATGATAAGGATTTCATCGAGAAATGGACAACAGGCTTCGACGGCCTTAGAAAGCTGGTTGAGGAATATCCTCCAGAGCGCGTGGAACAGATAACCTGGGTACCCGGCGCCAAAATCAGGGAGGCAGCCATACTGTATGCCACCCAGAAACCGGCGAAAATTGCTATGGCCATCAATAGCACCACCCATCACGCTAACGGCGTGCAGAACCACCGGGCTATAATTTTACTCTCAGCCATAACGGGCAACATTGAAGTGGCCGGCGGCAACAGGTGGACGCCCCACGGTCAGCCGGTAAATGATATCACCCTGCACGAGCGGGTGATTGATATGCCGCCGGGTGTAGGGTCACAAAGGTTCCCGATATGGACAAAACGATACCGCGAGATGCAGTCCAACGCCATCGTCGACCAGATTGATAGCGGCCAGCCCTACCCCCTTAAGGCCCTATTCTCGGCGGGACTCAATATTCAGTTTTTCCCCAACTCTCACCACATGGCCGAGACCTTCAAAAAGCTCGATTTCATCGCCGTGACTGAATACTTCCAAACACCCGGCACGCAGCTTGCCGATATCGTGCTACCCATATCGTCGTGGCTGGAGCGACACATACTCATAGCCGACCTTGGAGTCGAGAATATAAAGTTGATAGAGCCGGCCATCGAGCCGATAGGTGAAAGCTGGCCCGAGTGGAAAATCTACTCGGAACTGGCTAAGAGACTGGGCTTTGGTGATGTATTCTGGGACGGCGACTTTGAGAAGTGCGTCAACTATAGACTGGAACCGTTGAACATAACCTACGAAGACCTGAAGCAGCATCCTGAAGGTATAAAACATCCATTGCCGGTAAGACCGGAGAAGAACTACGAAAAGGCAGGCTTTCTTACGCCATCCGGCAAGGTAGAAATCGCTTCTTCTATACTGGCGGAGCACGGCCTCGACCCACTGCCGGTTTACAAGGAGCCCGTGGAGAGCCCTGTAAGCCGACCCGACCTGGCCGAGGCTTATCCGCTGGTACTGACTTCAGGTGCCAGAGTGATAGCTTATACCCACTCGCAGTTTCGCAATATCGGCCAACTGCGCCGGCTCATGCCGGAGCCGCTGGTGGATATAAACCCATCTGACGCCGAACCCCGCGGCATCAAGACCGGCGATACGGTAACGGTCAACTCGCCACGTGGCAGCATCAGGATGAAGGCCAGCGTTACCGATACCATACTGGCCGGTGTCGTTTCCATGCCGCACCAATGGCCCGATGAAGCCAATGCCAACCTGCTGGTCGATGACCGTACCCTCGACCCGATTTCGGGGTTCCTTCCCTGCAAGTCACAGCTGTGCCAGGTCAGCAAGGGCTGACAAAGGGAAAAACAAGACTTTAGATATTTCCCGGTCGCGAATATAGAACCGGGAATTACTACTGCGTAAGAAATACGTCAGGTTGAATTTTTCGCCGGATGGCTTATTCTTTAGAAAAACTTTAAGCATCTCTAGGCCTTTCTTCACAGCCCGATAGTACACTTAAATAGGGGTAACTTGTACTTAAATTGAGGGTTAACCCTTACTTTTTGAAGAGTAACACGGACTGGCCTTTACCATGCGGAAGATTTATACTTGAACAGGATTAACCGCAACTAATTTGTGTAGGAACGGATATAACATGCCCACCAGGCCTCTCCTCAAAGCGCTGACCGAAGCCGGCATCGGCTCCCGCCGCCGCATGGCTGACGCTATCAAGCAGGGCAGGGTTGAGGTCAGCGGGGAAACAGCCGAATCATTCAACCACCCGGTGAATGTGGCGAAAGACCGCGTCTCCATCAACGGGCAGGCGGTCAACCTCAGACCCGATGAGATAATCTGCCTGATACTCAACAAGCCGGGAGATATCGTTTCCACCGCCAGCGATGAGAAAGGGCGCCGCACGGTCCTGGACATCCTGCCCCCGAAATACCGAAAACTCAGGCTTTACCCGGTAGGCCGACTGGATAAAGACACCACCGGCCTGCTCCTGCTCACCAACGACGGCGACCTTACCTACCGGCTGACCCACCCCAGGTTCGAGCATGAAAAAGAATATCTGGCCCATATCAAGGGCAGCCTTAAACAGAACGAGATTAAAAAACTGGAACAGGGCGTCCTGCTGGAGGACGGCATGACCCATCCGGCCTCGGTAAAAACAGAATCTTCCTCGCCGCCGTTCAACTACAGCATCACCATCCACGAGGGCAGGAAACGGCAGGTACGCCGCATGTTCGAAAGACTGGGACACCCCGTCCTGGTCCTGAAACGCGTGCGTATCGGCGGGCTCAGCCTGGGCAGCCTTAAAGAGGGAGAAGTACGACGGCTGAGCGCGCGGGAGATTAGGTCTCTATTAGAAAACTAAATCATCAGTTCCGTTGACTATATCTCATAAAATCAACCGTGCGCAAATAAAACGAGCCGTTAACAAACCTTTTCAAACCCGACGCAGGTCTGCTATACTGGACTTATTCCAAGAAGGCAATTTCATTGACCATGCACACGATAATTGAGCGAGCCAGAAACGAAGGCAGGGTCGTCCTGACCGAGGTAGAGTCCAAGGAACTCCTCGGGCAGTCGGGTATAAGCGTCATTGATACCGTACTGGCCGCATCACGGTCGGAGGCGGTCGCTATCAGCCGACATCTCGGCTTCTCCGTGGTATTGAAAATAGCCTCGCCGGATATCGTCCACAAGAGCGACGCCGGCGGCGTCCGGCTGGGACTGGAAACCCCGGGGCAGGTGGAACGGGCCTATGATGAAATCCTGAGAGATACCGGCCAGAAGCACCCCGGGGCAAGCGTGCAGGGGGTATCCGTGCAGAAGATGGCCGCCCCAGGCGTAGAGGTAATCATCGGCATGTCCAAAGACACACAGTTCGGCCCGGTGCTCATGTTCGGCCTCGGTGGAGTCTGGGTCGAAATCCTCGAGGATGTCTCCCTGCGGGTGATACCCGTCACCCGGAGAGATGTCCGCGAGATGGTAAAAGAGATAAAGGGTTACCGGATGCTGACGGGCTACCGGGGCCTGCCGCCCGTCGACGAATCGAAGTTGGAAGACATGCTGCTGGCGGTCGCCGACTTCGTGACACAATACCCGATGGTCAAAGAGCTGGACCTCAACCCCGTTATCGCTTACAGCGACCGCGCCATGGTCGTGGATGCCAGAGTGGTGCTGGAAGATACAGAATAGAAAGGTAGCATTAAGAGAGCCGATGAGCCTTAAATTAATGCTGGAGAACGCGGCCAGGCATTTCGCCGATAAAACGGCCGTTGTCATGAGCGAGCGCCGGGTCTCCTTCGCCCGACTCGACGAGGAATCCAACCGGGTCGCCCACGCCCTGATAGGAATGGGCGTGAAAAAGGGCGACCGCGTGGCTATGATACAGGCCAGCAACCCGGAGTTTGTATCTGTCTTCTTCGGGATAATGAAGGCCGGCGGCATTGCCGTTCCGCTCGACTCCCGGTACATCGCCGGTGAGCTGGTCATCCTTTTCAACGACTGCCGTCCGAAGGTACTGGTCGTCGAGAACCCGCCCCTGGAATCGCTCTTGCCCGCCCTGTCCCGGTTCGACTCCATCGAGCACGTTGTTACCTTCGACCCCGAATATGCGAGTCAATTTACCGACTATCGGGAAATTTTGATAAAAAATCCGGCATCCGGCGTCGATGTGCCTGTAGACATGGATGATATCGCCATTATATCCTACACCGGAGGGCCTACCCAGAACCCGCATGGCATCGCCCTGTCCCACCAGAGCGTCCGCACCGAGGCCATCAACTCCGCTGAGGTATTCCAGCAGACCGATAAAGACGTGCTGATGCAGTTCGCCCTGCCCATGTACCACCAGTTCGGCCTGACCTCCGTGCTATTGGCTTCGATATATAAAGGCGGCACCGTGGTGGTGGTGCCGGGAACGGGGCGCTCTATCGATAGCTTCATGGAAACCGTAGAGAGAGAAAAAGGCACGATATACATGGGCGTCCCCTATATCTACTCCCTGATGATAAACGTCGCCCGGCGCGAGGGCATCAGGCACGATTTAAGCTCGCTGCGATTTTGCGTCAGCGGCGGTGCCCCCCTGGAACCCGCGGTCATCCACATGTTCCAGGAACACTACGGTCGTAAAATTATCGATATCTGGGGACAGACCGAGACCGTATCCCAGGCTACCGTATCGCCCATCGACGGCTCCGGTAAAATCGGCTCATCAGGCAAGCCGATGCCCTGCTGGGAGATAAAAATATTCGATGATAATGACAACGAGCTGCCCCCCGGACAGGAAGGGGAGATAGTCGCCCGTGGTCCGGTGATGACCGGGTTTTACAACAAGCCCGAGGCTACCGCTAAAGTCATAAGAAAAGGCTGGCTGCATACCGGCGATATCGGCCGGATGGACGAAGACGGCTTCCTTTTCATCACCGCCCGCAAGAGAAGAATGCTTATCCTCAAGGGCCAGAACATCTTCCCCGAGGATATCGAAGAGGTCCTGGCGGCTCACCCCAGGATAGCTGAGGTCAGGGTCATCGGCGTCGCGGATATCGTACGCGGTGAGACAGTCAAGGCGCTGGTACGCTTGAAGCCAGGAGTAACATTCACCGAGCAGGAAATACGTCAGTACTGCCAGGGACGCATGGCCGACTATAAGCTGCCCAGGGAAATCGAGTTTGTGGATGCTATGCCCGGGGTAACACCGAACTGGACCCGCCCGAAAAGCCTGAAAGCGGCCGACATCAGTTTAGAAGGAACAGGCTAGAGTTCCAGACTACGATTATGCCGTAACCCGCCACCGCAATCCAGGTGGCGATTACCGCCACTCTGGGGAATCGTTTATAAATATCCCACAGGATAAAAGCACACAGCAGAGCGCCGACCACCTTCAAAATCATGAAGCCGATATCTCCCACCAGGGGCTGTAAGAATGGATTGCCTTCCCGCGCCATCCCCCCGTCGAGGAGTAGCTCCGTCAGCAGACCGTCCAGGATGACGAACGCTACCAGTGTGACCAGAAGGTATTTCATCTTATTTCTGCCAGCTTGCGAAAATATTTTCATGACAACATATTAACCCTGATAAATTTTTCTACACTCCATCATCTAGATAACGACCTTCAGTACCGACGGCAGGATACGGAAACGCGCCGGCACGTGCCCCAGCAGTTCGCCGTCAGCCTGTAGCTGCATCGGCTGTGCCGACCGTATCTCTATTTCCTTCGCCTTTTTCATGGTCACTTTGGGATGAGTCAGGTGAGTGCCTTTATATATGCGCGGCAGCGACCAGAGAAGGTCGGGTTTACTCACGTCGCCGACTATCATTACATCGAAGTAGCCGTCGTTAATGCTGGCATCGGGCGCGGCTAACATACCCCCTCCGCCGTACCTGCCGTTGTTCATAACCACCGTGCAGACCCGCATATCTACCGCTTCGCCATCCACCACAAGTGATATATCCCGGTTCCTGTAGGAAATAAGAGTGACGAGTAACCCCGCCAGGTAAGCAGGCAGGCTGCCCAGCGCTTTAAACTGCTGCGTGGTGCGCTGTACTATTTCGGCATCGAAGCCCATGCCGGCGAAGTTGACGAAGAGTCGCTCCGCCCTTTGACCGTCACTGGCATATTCGATGACGCCGAGGTCGACGCTGAGCTTTTTCGGCTGCAGAAAACACCGACAGGCCTCTTCATAACGACGCGGGACACCTATGGTACGGATATAATCGCTGCCGGTCCCCGTACTGACGATACCCAGCAGGACATCCTTGATATTCCCGGCGGCATACAGTCCGTTGACAATCTCGTTAATGGTGCCGTCGCCGCCGACGGACACTATCATATCGTAGCCGTTAGTCGCCGCGGCCCTGGCCAGCTCGATGGCATGTCCGGGGGCCTCGGTGATATCATGCTCGAAACGCAGGCCCTGCCCCTTGAACAGGCCCATTATCTGCGGCCATAGCCGGGCTGTCCTGCCGGCGCCGGCTGTCGGATTCACGATAACCTTAGCGTATGTTGAACTCAATATAATCCTGCGCTCTTGAGTTACAGGTATCTTCCAAGTATTTGCCAAGAGTATACCATAATATGTAATGGTGTAACATTAAGAAAACATTAATTTAAGATAAAGAATTCATATATATTGTCTAGCTCCACTCGGCGACCATCGGATTAACGATAAACTTTGCGTATGACAAATGGTCCAACCCCCTTGCGATTCCTAACTTAAGTCAAGCGAGACAGTTGGATAATCTATGCAGTAAGCCTTGTAAGTCCATTTCCCTTTGCGGTCTTTATGCATTTTAATGCGAAAATCCATCTTATCTCTGCATCCAGAATTTATCCCCATCATCCAATTCAGTCCCGTCACCAATTATTAGAGTGCCAGAAAACCATTTCCCTTCGCCGCTTCCGGGGTAGAAGCCTCGTTTCCGCATGCCTGGGCATGTATAGTCATCACTGCCTTTTTCTTGAACAGGGGCTACCCTATAGTTAATAACTTCGTAGTGGTTGTCTTCCCTAGTGTAAAGAGCAAAGACAAGAGGTAACCACATGCTAGGGTTTTCCCTAGCATACTCTTCTGCTTTTCTTAGCATCTCTTGCCAAAGCGACTTCGGTATTCGTATTGAGTAGATATTTGTATTCATAGAAACTTTCTCCTTCCTCTAGCTCCACTCGGCGGCCCCGGCCCAGACACGCGTCATCTCCTGCGCTAAAAGTCTGTTCTCCGTCTTATCCAGGCCGGGGTCTACCTTGAAGAACTCTATCGCCTCGGTCCGCGCCAGTTCCAGCAGGGCCACGTCGGAAATCTTGGCCATGCGCAGGTCGGGCATTCCGCTCTGCCTCGTGCCGAAAAACTCGCCCGGCCCTCTCATCTTAAGGTCTGCCTCGGCTAGCTCGAACCCGTCCTGCGTATTCTCTATTATGTCAAGTCGCTCCCGGCCGACCTCGGACGGATTTTCCGCCAGCAGCATGCAGTAGCTCTGCTCGCTGCCGCGCCCTACCCGACCCCGAAACTGGTGCAGCTGGGACAGGCCGAAACGTTCGGCGCTCTCTATCAGCATAACCGCAGCATTGGGTATGTCAATGCCGACCTCTATCACCGGCGTGGAAACGAGAATATCCAGCTCGCCGCCGCGAAAGCTCTCCATGACCGCGTCCTTATCGGCGGAGGAAAGTCTCCCGTGCAGCAGGCCCGTTTTTAAATCCGGGAAGACCTCCTGAGAAAGACGCTCGTACTCGACCTCCGCCGCCTGGGCGTCAATTGCCTCCGATTCCTCTATCAGGGGACAGAGTATGAAGGCCTGGCGTCCTTTGTTTACCTGCTTGCGCACGAAGGCGTAGGCGCTCTCCCGCTGGTTGGGCCTGAGCCATTTCGTCTTCACCGTCTGCCGTCCCGGCGGCAGCTCGTCTATCACCGAGAGGTCGAGGTCGCCGTAGAGCGTCAGCGCCAGCGTCCGGGGAATGGGCGTCGCCGTCATGACCAGCATGTGCGGATTGAACCCCTTCTCCCGCAGCGCCGAGCGCTGCTCCACGCCGAAACGGTGCTGCTCGTCCACTACCGCCAGCCCTAACTTACTGAACTCCACCCCCTTCTGGACGAGGGCGTGAGTGCCGATTAATATGTCGATATCCCCTTCGAGAACCTGCTTCTGAATCTGCTTCTTCCCGGCCTGCTTGATATCGCCGATGAGCAGCGCCACCTTCAGGGGACGCTCCAGAAAGCCCGAATAGCTCTTTAAATACCCCTCCCCCTCCTCCTGGCCCAGTCTGGATAGCAGCTGGCAAATCGTAGCGAAATGCTGCTCGGCCAGAATCTCGGTAGGCGCCATGAAAGCCCCCTGGTAGCCGTTGGCCGCCGCCACCAGCAGGGCCGCCGTGGCCACAACCGTCTTGCCGCTGCCCACTTCCCCCTGCAACAACCGGCTCATCGGCTTCGATTGCCCCAGGTCCGCCAGTATCTCTTTGAGGACCTTACCCTGGGCGGCGGTCAGAGTAAAAGGCAGCGATTTTAAAAATTTCTCTATCATCGGTAGTTTTATTTCCAAAGGACTGCCCGGCCGGCTCTCCTGCCAGTCGCGCTTCTTGCTCATTACGCCGAGCTGTAACAGGAAAAACTCGTCGAAGGCCAGCCGCACCCGGGCTTTATCTTTGGTCGCCTCGTCCTCCGGGTAGTGGGCCTGGCTGATGGCCACGGGCAACTCTAGAAGTCCAAGGCGTTTTCGCAACTCCGTAGGCAGAAAGTCGGTTACCTGCCCCACCCACCGGTCGATAAACTCCTTCATCAGCTTCCTGACCTGCCGCGGCCGCAACCCCTGAGTCAGCGGGTAGACCGGCACCAGCCGGGCGGTATGCACCAGGTCCTGGCCTTCCATAATTTCCCACTCCGGCGATTGAAAGACGTGGCGCCCCCGGTACAGGCTGACGCGGCCGCTGAGCATTATCCGGGCATTGGTGGTCAGCTTCTTCGCCAGGTACGGCTGGTTGAACCAGACCACCCGGATATTACCCGTCTCGTCACCCACGATGGCCTCGGTGCTGCGCCGACCCCCCGGCCTTGTCTCCTGCGCCTGCCACACGTTGGCCACGATGGTCTGCTCCTCGCCCTCGGTAAGCTGCGAGATTAACTTCATCTTGCTGTAGTCGAGGTGGCGGTGCGGGAAGAAATAGAGAAGGTCGCGTACCGTTTTCACGCCCAGCTTGCCGAACTTCCCCGAAAGGCTGGTGCTGATGCCCTTGACGACAGTAACCGGCGATTCGAGGCCGGGTCCGCCTGCCGGAGTCGTTGCTTTCTTCGCTTTCGGCGCCGGCTTTTTCCGGTCCGGAGGCGCGGGATGACTGGCGACAGGTTTTCTAGCAACGCTATCCTTGCCTTCCATGTCGTCCAGAAAGGCAAGAACCTTATTTATCCATTCCGGACGCTGTTCTTTTGTTAATGAAGCATAGCTCGTATCGAAAAGCTTGTGGAAACGCCCCAGGAGACGTGGGCTGACGACCGATTCTACGGCCTGAGCGGTCCAGTTACGCAGGAACTTATCCAGTCCGCCGAACACGGCGGTATCGGCGTAACCTTTCTGTTGTTCGAGGTCGAGGATTTTACGCAAAGACTCGGCGTTCATTTATGAAAGTTCCCCGCAACATTATAGCCGGAAACCGTGGTGAAAAGCACGTACTCGTTAAGGGCAAAGCATTTGTTGTTAGGAATAGATAACCAACGAAAAAACAACCTCTACTTATCGCCCAGCACGGCCACCAGTATAAGTCCCGGGCCGGTGTGCGCGCCGATGACCGGGGTCGTGCGGGAGCGGTAAATACGCTCTTTCGGGAAGATGGCACTCAAACGTTCCACCAGATGGTCGACGTCCTGGGGGCAATCACCGCCCTCTACGGCCAGTTCTTCGATATGTGAATAGCCCGCCGCGAAGTCGTAGAGAAGGTCAATCGCCTTCGCCCGCGAGCGTGCCCTGCCCGCCGGCTCAACCACGCCGTCTTTTAAAGCGATAACGGGATTTATTTTCAGCATCGACCCCATTAAAGCCGCCGCTCTGCCGATACGCCCTCCCCTCTGGAGATATTCGAGCGTGTCAAAAGCGGCGCGTATTTCAACGCGGGGAAGGTCACGACGAACAATTTCCAGAATCTCGTCAAGGCTGGCCCCGGCCAGCGCCGCCCTGGCCGCCTTGATAACAACAGAACCCTGCGCCATGACCGCGCAGCCGGAATCTATAACCTCGATGCGACACTCGCTTTCCATCAGGGCGGCGCTCTGTAAAGCCGCGTTATAAATCCCGCTTAGCTTGGAACTAAGCATGAGGGCCAGAATCTCGTCCGCCTCTTCGGCAAGCCTGGCGTAAGTCCTGGCGAATATATCCAGGGAGGGCACGGAAGTGGTCGGCATGACCTTACTATTTACCAGCTTCTCGAAAAACTGGTCGGTTGTCATATCGATACCATCACGATACGTCTCTTCGCCGAAACGCACCAGCACCGGAATAACGGTAATCCCCAGTTCGGCGACTACCTCGGCGGGAATATCGGCAACACTGTCAGTTATAATTTTAACCGTCATAACAAAAAGAATGAGCTAAATATAAATACCGTGTTACTTATCTCCCAGCACGGCCACGCCGATAACGCGCGGCCCGACATTGGTGCCGATGACCGGGCTTACCTTGGAACGATAGATTCGTTCTTGCGGGAATATAGCGCCGAGACGTTCCACGAAGGCGCCGGTCTCATCAGGGGTGGTAGCATCCTCTACCGCCATTTCGTCAATCCGCGAATAGCCCGCGACAAACTCGCACAGATGGTCAATCGCCATGGCCCGCGAGCGCTCCCTGCCGAAGGGAAAGACCTCCCCATCCTTGATGCCGAGGATGGGGTTGATTCCCAGCACGGAACCCATCAGGGCCTGCGCCTTGCCGATACGCCCTCCCCTGTGAAGGTATTCCAGCGTATCGAAAGCAATGCGTAGTCCGACACGTGACACATTATGCTCGGTCAGCTTTACCAGTTCATCGAGACCGGCCCCGCCCTGAGCCGCCTTGGCCGCAGCTATCGCCAGCAGCCCCTCCGCCATCATCGCCATTTCCGAGACGACCACCTTCACCCGGCATTTCTTCTTCATTACCTCAACGCCCTTGAAGGCGGAATCCCCGGTGGCGCTGAGTTTACGACCAATCGTTATGACCAGAATCTCGTCCGTCTCATCAGTCAACCTGTCATACGCCTCGGCGAAGACCTGGGGTGCCGGCGTTGAAGTGGTCGGGTGGATTTCTTCATGCTCCAGCTTCTGGTAAAACTCGTCGGTAGTCATGTCAACGCCGTCACGATAAGTATAGCCGTTAAAGACAACGTTCAGAGGAACAACTGTTATTCCCAGCTCGGCCGCTATGGCCGGGGATATATCGGAGACACTATCGGTGACAACTTTAACCGCCATTACTTCTTTTCCGCCTCCAGAATAGTCAAAGCCAGGGCATTGGGCCCGGAATAAGTACCGACGACCGGACTTATTACCGAACGGTAGATACGCTCTTTAGGGTAAATCGCGCCCAGGCGCTCTATGAGCTGGTCGGCATCATCAGGAGTCGTGGCGTGCTCCACAGCCATCTCTTCGATATTGGAAAAGCCTTCGGCGTAACTATACAAATAGTCGAGCCCCGCGCTTAAAGAGCGCACCCTGGTCAGCGGGGCCATCTCGCCGTCCCTGACCGTGAGTATCGGCTTTACCGATAGCAGCGAACCCAAAAGTCCGCTGGCCTTGCCGATACGCCCGCCCTTGGCCAGGTACTTGAGGGTATCGAAATAGGCGACAAGATGTGACCGCGATACTGCCCGGCGCGCCAGGTCGGCAGCTTCATCCAGATTAGCCCCGGCCTTAACGGCATTGACAGCGGAAATGACTATCAGACCCATGCCCATGGCCACCGATAGCGAATCAACTATTTCGATTCGGCACTTCACCTTCGCCAGTTCCTTCGCCTGTGTCGCCGACTGATAGGTACCGCTGAGCTTGCTGGAGACAACTATAACCAGGATTTCGTCGGTTTCCTTGGCCAGAGCATCATATACCTGGACGAAATCATTGGGTGTCGGCTGCGTTGTCGAAGGCAAAACGGACTCACTCACCAGGCGACGATAGAATTCCTCGCTGGTGATTTCCACCCTATCCTTGTAGATTGTCTCGCCGAAACGCACATATAGCGGCACCACGGTAATCCCCATCTCGCCGGCCAGGTCGCTGGTAATATCGGATAAAGTATCGGTAACTATTTTCACAGTCATCCTCGTACACCACCTTTCTACTCAATGGATATGATATAGCTATAATGTGGCTGACCGCCACGAATCGATTCGACCTGTAACTGGGGATATTTCTCCATGATACCGGCGCTGAGTTGCTCGGCTTCCGCCACTTCGGTATCTTCCCCGTAGTAAATGGTAATCACCTCGGCCTTCTCCAGTCCCAGCCTGGACAGAAGCTGGTTGATAACTTCTATGTTGGTATCGCCCACCGCGATAAGTTCCCCATCGAGCAGACCGATGGGCTGTTTCCGCTTAATCTTCAGTCCGTTTATCTTGGTGGCGCGCACCGAGCGGGTAATCTCAATAGTCTTCACCGATGACAGGGCCTTTTCCATAATTTCGGTGTTTGTACTGATTTCCGCTTCATAGTCGAATGCCAGGAGCGCCACCACACCCTGCGGTATTGTCCTGGTGGGCACTACCATGATTTTTTTCTGAGTCAGGGACTGCACCTGATTGGCGGTAGCTATGATATTTTTATTATTGGGCAGAATGATGATTTTATCGGAAAACGCCGATTCCACCACCTGGAGGATATCCTTGGTGCTCGGATTCATCGTCTGGCCCCCGGGAACAACGGCGGCTGCCCCAAGGCTGCCGAAGACATCGGCCAGGCCGTCTCCCGCAGCCACCGCGATAACGGCCGTATCGGTGGTGGGCATCCTCTCTTTCTGCATCTCCAGGAAGTCCTGGTGCTGCTCGTCCATGTTCCTGATGCTCACCTGGTGCATGGTGCCCAGCTTGGCGGCGAACTGGAGGATATTGCCGGGCGTCAGGGTATGAATGTGAACGCGCACTGCCTCGTCGCCGCCAACGACAATCAGCGACTCGCCCTTCTTTAGCAGTCTCTTTTTGATATCCTCCGGTTCCAGCTTCTCTCCCTTCAGCAGGAACTCGGTACAATAGCCGTAGGGCACCTCATCGACGGCTATTGACTGCGGCGCCGTAGCAACATGAGGTATTTCGCTGACGATTATCTGCGGCTTGCGCAGGCGCATCAGCTCCGTCTCACCCCGGAGGTAGCGGAGGGCGCCTTCCAGAATCGTATAGACGCCCTGCCCTCCGGCGTCAACCACCCCGGCATCCTTCAATACCTTGAGAAGCATGGGTGTATTGGCCACGGATTCGGCGGCAGCGTTTACTGTCGCTTCTAACACTGCTATTACATCTTCGTTGCCGGCATCAACCTCCGCCTGGGCGGCCGCTGCGGCATCCTTCATAACGGTAAGCATGGTACCCTCAACCGGATTGCTCACCCCTTTATAGGCGATTTGCGCCGATTGCTGTAAGGCCGCAGCCAGGTCGGCGGCGGTAAAGGACTCCTTAGCCTCCAGACCCTGCGCCAGACCACGCCATATCTGCGACAGGATGACGCCGCTGTTACCGCGCGCCCCCATCAGGGCGCCTCTGGCCATGGCGTGGGCCACACCGGCGGCGCTGTGGTCGGGGGCCCGGTAGGCCTCCTCCATCGTCGAGCGCATGGTCAGCATCATATTCGTCCCGGTATCGCCGTCAGGCACCGGGAAAACGTTCAACGCGTCAATATCGGCGGAGCTCTTCTCCAACCAGGAAGTAGCCGCCGAGAACATATCTCTCAGGTCCTGCCCGGCTACAGAATTCATTTGGCTCATATTACACCACCCTTGCCAGATTACTCAGATTCGCGTCCCCCACCAAGGATGCAATTCTTGCTAATCTTAATGCACTATGTTACTATGTATTAGTAAATAATGCAATAGCCCTCCCGGTATTCAAAGGAGACAGAAATTGAAGTGCGATTTATGCGGGAAAACACCACAGTTCGGCCATAATGTCAGTCACTCCAAGCGCCGCACCAACCGCCGCTGGATACCCAATATCCATCCCGCTACCGTATATATTGATGGTCAGGCAAAACGCCTCAACCTGTGCACCAGGTGCCTGCGTACCCAGCATAAGGTCGCTAACGCTTAAAACCCCCTGTACCCAACCGGACAATACCCATCATCCCCCCACTACTATCTTACGTGCCTCAGCCAGCGCCTGCTTTACCCGCTTCGGGGCCGTGCCGCCGGTAACATCTCTGGCGGCAAGGGACGACTCAACACTGATTTTGCGGACATCATCGCCGAATAGCGGCGAGAACTCCTTATATTCGTTGATGCTGAGTTCAGCGAATGATTTTCCCTTTTCCGCGGCGTAGCTTACCAGCCTGCCGACGATATCATGTGCCGTGCGGAAGGGTTCGCCCTTCTTTACCAGGTAGTCGGCTAAATCCGTCGCCAGAATATAGCCCCGCCCGGCCGCCTTCGCGGTATTCTCTGCCTTGACTTTTAGCGTCCCCACCATGCCCGCGAAGGCCTCCAGCGTCGAGAGCAGCGTATCCACCGTGTCGAAGAGACCCTGCTTATCTTCCTGCATGTCACGGTTATAGGCGAGGGGCAGTCCCTTCATGGTCGTCAGGAGGGCCATCAGGCTGCCGTAGACCCGCCCCGTCTTACCGCGGGCCAGCTCGGCCACGTCCGGGTTTTTCTTCTGGGGCATAATGCTGCTGCCGGTGGCATAGGCCTCGTCAAGCTCGATAAAGTCGAACTCCGCTGAAGACCACAGCACGATTTCCTCGGCGAGGCGGGAAAGGTGCATCATGCAGATGCTGGCAGTCGCCTCGTACTCCAGCACAAAATCACGGTCGGCCACGGCGTCCAGGCTGTTCCGGCTAACATTGCTGAAGCCCAGCTCTTTGGCTAAAAATTCCCGGTCGATATCATAGGCGACCCCCGCCAGCGCCCCACTGCCCAGGGGCATAACATCAACTCTCTTGAGGCAGTCGTTGAAACGCTTGACATCGCGCTGGAGCATCTCGAAGTAGGCCAGGAGGTGATGCGCTAAAAGCACCGGCTGCGCTACCTGCAAATGGGTATATCCGGGCATGACGGCATCTTTATTGGCTTCGGCCAGGTCGAGCAGCGCCCGTTGAAATTCCCTTATTCCGTTTAAGGTATCGGCGATTGCCTCTTTGGTGAAGAGACGCATATCCAGGGCTACCTGGTCGTTGCGGGAGCGGGCGGTATGCAGTTTTCGTCCCACTTCCCCAACCTTCTCGATGAGGCGCGACTCAATTGCCATGTGGATGTCTTCCAGCTCCGCTTTGAACTCAAACTTGCCCTGCTCTATCTCCGAGCGGATAGCTTCTAGCCCGTTAATGATTTGAGTGGCCTCATCATCCATAATGATGCCTTGTTTGGCGAGCATTTTAGCATGGGCTATGCTTCCGGCGATGTCCTGCCGGTACAATCTATGGTCGAAGGGGAGCGAGGCGGTGTATTGCGCTACCGCCTTATCAGCCGGTTTCTTAAAGCGACCCCTGATATGACTCACTTCATTCTTCCTCTGGCTCGGTGGGCCCCATGATGCTGAGCGGCCCTTCCTTATCCCCCAGTAGCTGTATCTGTGCCTGTGTCTTGACCGGCAAACCCCAGATATTTATAAAGCCTTCGGCGGCCTTCTGGTCAAACTGGTCGCCCTTATCATAGGTGGCCAGGGCCAGATTGTAAAGCGACCACGGCGACTTCCGCCCCACGACGGTCGCCGTGCCCTTGAACAGCTTCATCCTGACCGTGCCGGTCACGTAGCGCTGAGAGCTGAGTATATAGGCGGACAAATCCCGGTTCAACTGGCTGAACCACAGGCCGTTATAGATAAGGTCGGAGATTTCCACGGCAACCTTCTGCTTGAAGCGCAGCTGGTCTTTGGACATATTCATAGCTTCCAGCGCCTGGTGGGCCTGTATCAGGACGACGGCTGCCGGTGCCTCGTAAATTTCACGCGACTTTATGCCGACGACCCGGTTCTCGATATGGTCGATTCTGCCCACGCCGTGCCGCCCGCCGATTTCATTCATCTTTTGAATCAGGTCGAGCCCGTCAAGCTTCTTACCATCGATTGTTACCGGGATACCCTTCTCGAACCCTATTTCCACGTACTGCGGTTTGTCCGGGGCTTCCGCCGGAGACTTCGTCCACTTGTAAGTATCGGACGGGGGCTCAGCCCAGGGGTTCTCCAGGACGCCGCACTCGATGGCCCTGCCCCATACACACTCGTCGATGGAATACGGGCTCTGGGTGGTGATGGGAATCGGTATGCCGTGCTTCTGGGCATAAGCGATTGTCTCGTCGCGGGTCATCCCCCACTCACGGGCGGGGGCAAGAATCTTCATGTCCGGGGCCAGGGCATTTATGCCGACCTCGAATCTTACCTGGTCGTTCCCCTTGCCGGTGCAGCCGTGGGCTATCGCCACAGCGCCTTCGGCTACCGCCGCGTCCACCAGCAGCTTGGCCATGAGCGGTCGGGACAGGGCCGTCGCCAGGGGATATTGTCCTTCGTAGAGGGCATTTGCCTGTAATGCCGGGAAAAGGAAATATTTTACCAGCAGCTCTTTGCCGTCTATTACCAGTGCTTTTACAGCGCCGACATCAAGCGCTTTCTGGCGAATAGACGAGAAGTCTTTTTCATTGCCGACATCTATGGTGACGGCGATAACATCCAGATTGTATTTCTCGTGCAGCCATTTAATGGCTACCGAGGTATCCACACCGCCGCTGTAAGCCAGCACAACTTTATCCGTCACTCCGTCCCTCCATCAACAGAAGCTATTACTCCTTCTTACCGAAATTTTCTTCCAAGAATTTTTCGACCTCGGAACATACGCCGGGGTATTGCCACGAGTAGTCATGCCCTGGAGCCTTCAACCAGCTTAAAATGCTGCCCGGATTATCTTCCGGCGAGGTCAAACCGAACCATCCCTTGACGGTAGACCATATCATGGCAGGGACATTGCCGTAGCTAAAGGTATCAACGCATCTTCCGTTACTGTTCATCAGCAGTGTCCTGTCCAGCGCGCTAGGCTTGTGCCAGAAAGGCGTGCCCGTCTGGATACTGTAGACCTGGGACTTATCTTTTAAAATACCCATGGTCTTATCGGAAATTACCGTGCCGGTGCTCTCACCGGCCACAATAATTCTCAGGTCCGGAAGGTGGTCGGTGAGAAACTCCACCCGCCAGGCCAGGTCTTTGGCCTTATGCGGATAGCGGGTGGCCGCTTCGTAAAACTCCTTGAGACAGCCTGTAATACCGCTGCCGGTACGCCGGTAGTTCAACACCAGCGAATTATACCCCTGGCTCTCCAGCTGCGATTTAATGCCATCCAGAATACTGGCCCAGCCGGGCGTTTCATTTGTTAAATTCCACCCCCAGCCACCCGAATTGAAGACAATGACGACATCCAGGTCTTTAACCTCCGTATACATCACCAGCAACTGGTCTACGAAATTCTGTGTATTTTCCTGGCCTTTCCCTATCAACTCGCTGGCCAGTTCAACGGCATCATCCACTACCGATTGTGGTACAGACGAATAATCACACGTAGTTAAGGGTGGTTCCTGTATCCCGATATCTTTAGCCATTCCGACCTCTGAACTAAATATAGTCAGCCAAACAATGGCAATCAGGGGGACAGCTACCAGTAATATTACAATCCCCAAGCTGCCGATTTTTTTTAACATTAGCGTCTCTTCGACTTTATTTTAGCAATATTTACTTAACAATTCCAGAGAATACCCCGTCCAGTATGCCGATAGCCCGGTCGACTTCCTTATTACCGATAATCAGCGGCGGCATCAGGCGGATGGCATTGGGCTTGACTCTGTTGACCAGCAGTCCTCTCTCAAGGCAAGCCATCAATACGTCCTGGCCCATATCGCTATTGAATTCAATAGCTACCAGGAGCCCGCGACCCCGTACCCCGGTAATGAAGGAGTATTTTTTCTTTAACCCCTCCAGCTCCTCCATGAGGTGCTGTCCCACCTTCTTTACATTTCCGGTGATATCATTATCAATAATGTATTTTAGCGTGGCACCGGCGGCAGCGCAGGTGACCGGATTGCCCCCGAAAGTAGAGCCGTGGTCACCCGGAGCAAAAACGGAAGCGCTTTCCCTGGCCAGCAGCGCCCCGATGGGTATGCCGCTACCCAGACCTTTCGCCAGGGTCATTATATCGGGTTCAACACCATACTGTTCGTAGCCGAACATCGTCCCGAGGCGGCCTATCCCCGTCTGGATTTCGTCCAGTATCAGCAGAATCCCCTTCCGGTCACACCAATCTCTTACCTTTTTCAGGTAATCGTCATCGGGGACATTAACGCCCCCCTCCCCCTGCACCGGCTCCAGCATGATAGCACAGGTCTTGTCCGTAGTGGCCGACTTAACAGCATCGATATTATTAAATGCCACACTGACAAAACCTGCCGGTATAGGGGTATAGAGTTTGCGAAACTTCTCCTGCCCGGTGGCGGCGGTCGTTGCCAGGGAGCGTCCGTGGAAGGAATTTAAAGCTGTAATAACTTCATAAGCACCGTTTAATTTTAAGCTGCCGTAACGCCGGGCAAGCTTCACAGCTCCTTCATTGGCTTCCAGACCGCTGTTACAGATAAAAACCCTGTCGAGACAGCTATTCTCGACCAGAAGTTGAGCTAGCTTAACCTGGGGAACGGTGAAGAACTGATTGGAAGTCTGGATAAGGATACGCGCTTGCTCAGCCACGGCATCGGCCACCACCGGGGGGCAGTGCCCGAGGCTGTTGACCGCCCATCCACCGACGAAGTCCAGGTACTCTTTGCCTTTATCGTCCCAGACCCGCGCCCCTTCTCCCCTTACCAGGGTCACCGGAACGCGTACCACGACCTGCATATAGTATTTACTTTCCAGTTCCTGCCAGTCAGTCATTTTCCCCCTTTTCTCTGGTGAGGTTATTTATATATCGTCGTGCCGCCGTCCTGCCCGTCGAATTCTTTTAACAGGGCATGCGACCTTCTACCATCTATTATACGGGCAATCGAGCCCGCAGTTAAAGCCCTGAGGCAGGCGTTAATTTTAGGAATCATGCCGCCGGAAATCACCTCGGAAGCCATCATGGACTCCGCATCATTCGCGGACAGCCGGGATAACACCGCGCCGGAGGCATCGGTAATGCCGGCCACGTCGGTTAAAAAGACGAGCCTTTCCGCAGCGAGAGCCACCGCCAGGTCGCCGGCGATGGGGTCGCCGTTAACGTTAATTATCGCCGGGGCGTCACCGGGTCTATCAACCGAATACAGGCTGATGGGGGAAACAACGGGCACAAAGCCCGCCTTAAGCAGCGCTTCCAGAACGGCCGGGTTCACTTTCACCACCTCGCCCACGTAGCCCATTTCATTGTTTTTCGCCTTGCTCTCGATAAGAGCGCCGTCGAGGCCGCTGATGCCGACTGCCTGCCCGCCCCGGACATTAATCGCCGCCGTGATTTCCTTGTTGGCAAGGCCGGCCAGCACCGCGGTCACTACCTCCAGCGCCGGTAAATCGGTGACGCGCTCACCGCGGACGAACTTCGTGACGACTCCCAGTCGCTTGAGCCAGTCGGTAACGGTACTGCCGCCTCCGTGCACAACCACCAGCGATTTGCCCTGCTTCTGGAGGGCTACGATATCCTCAATGGTCGTATCGCGGTTCCCGAAGGTAGACCCGCCTATTTTTATTACCGTGATGTCTTTCATCAGCTTCTAACCCTTACGAATATCACGTCGTGTATTCGCTATTAATAGTGACATATTCCTCGGAAAGGTCGCAACCCCAGGCCGTGGCCGCGGCGTTTCCTATATTAAGATTCAAATCCATACGCACTTCATCGCCGTCCAGATGCTTCACCACTTTATCATTATCGTAAGGAACGGGGGCCCCGTCTTTAACCAGGCAGATGCCACCCATTTCCAGGTAGAGCTTATCCGGCTCCAGTTCCGCGCCGCTCCGGCCCACCGCCGCTATCACCCGACCCCAGTTGGGGTCGCTGCCGTGCATCGCCGCCTTTACCAGCGACGAACTGACGATAGTCCGCGCCGCTATTCTGGCATCGGCCACACTGGCCGCCCCGCTGACATTTACCTCGATGAGCTTGGTGGCTCCCTCACCATCGCGGGCAATTGCTTTAGCCAGGTAGATGCAGACTTTATTCAGCGCCTGCCGAAATACTTCGGCCTGTTGGCTGCCCGCAACAATCGGCTCGCCTCCGGCCTTTCCGTTAGCCATGATAAGCACCATATCGTTGGTGCTGTCGTCTCCATCGATGGACACCATGTTAAGGGATATATCCACGGCCCCTTTCAATGCCGCCTCGAGAAATTCCGCATCGACGCCGGCATCAGTCGTTAAAAAACAAAGCATGGTAGCCAGGTTGGGATGAATCATCCCCGAACCCTTCGCCATCCCCCCGATGGTAAAACCAGCCGCTCTTACGGCCACTTCTTTGGGCACGGTGTCCGTGGTCATTATCGCTCGCGCCAGTTCATGGCCGCCGTCGGCGGCAAGTTTCACCTCCGGTATGCCTTTCCTGATACGCTCCATCGGCAGCCACGTGCCGATGACTCCGGTGCTCGCCGCCAATACATCATCCGGCGCCAGGCCAGTATGCCGGGCGGCCAGCTTCGTCATCTCTAGGGCGTCCTTCATGCCCTGCTCGCCGGTACAGCAGTTGGCAAAGCCGCTGTTTATCACCACCGCCCCGGCTTTACCCGCCTGCAACCGCTGCTGCGAAAGCATAACGGGCGCCGCCTTGACTTTATTGGTGCCGAATAGCGCCGCCGCCGTGCACGGCGCTTCGGAAAAAAGCACGCCGAGGTCGGGGCGGTTTTTATATTTAATACCGGCGCTGGTAGCGCCGGCTAAAAAACCCTCGGGGGAGGTAATCCCGCCGGAAGGAACAAAATCGGACTCGGTTTTCATTTATTCAAACTATATCACACTGCACGCCGGCAGGCAATTGTTATCTCATTGCGGCTTTGCTTGAAACACGAGACGGCCGGATGATAAACTCAAAGTGTGAAGAGCGCAGTGTCGTACCTGTTTTCCGGCTGTCTGATAACACTATTATTGACTCTGCCCGCCTGTAGTTCCACGAACCAGGAGGAGACAAAGCCAACCAACGTAACGTCGCCGCCAAGCGTCACGTCGGAGACCCCGGCTACGGGTGAGGTCGACTACTCCGCTCTGGGCTGGACGGAAGATGAAATAAGAATGTGGGAGGAGAGGGGGGCCGCCAGCGCGGACTCGCCGGAGATTGCATCTAAAATCGCCGGGTTCCCTGTGGTTACGCCCGCCTTTACCCCCGAAGGACTCCAGCCCGTTAGCAAGTTCATGATCCATAACCACGGCGCCGGATTACGCAACGCGGGGATGGAACCCAAATTTGAATGGATAGATGTGACTTTACTCTACTCCACCGAGGGCAAGGAAAGGGCCCCCTCAATAACGTTCATCCAGTCCAAACATAAGTTCAATGTCGGTCTTGGTGAACAGGTCGAGATATGCGGCCATCCTGCCGAAAGGCAGGCTATTCCAGCTGACTCCGAAAACGGCATACCTGAGCCAGGTCTTGCCTTCGGCTGGGAAAGTAACGGGATATGGTATTATCTCACCGGCACGCTGACAGACACTATTGATGAAGCGAAATTGGAAAAAATGCTATGTTCGATAAATACCGACTAGATAAAAAGGTGGAAAATGGAAGCTAAGATAACCTACTTCGACAAACCCGGCGGTGATGAGAATACCGATAGGACTCTCGCCCTGGCCAAACAACGCGCGGATGAACTGGGCATCAAGACGGTAGTGGTGGCCTCTACCGTCGGCAAGACCGCCGTAAAGGCGGTGGATTTCTTTAAGGGTTATAAAGTAGTCGTGGTTACCCATACCGCCGGCTTCCGCGAGCCGAATACCCAGGAGTTTACCGATGAGAACCGGAAAATCGTCGAGGGCAAGGGCGGCATGATACTTACCACCACCCATGCCTTCGGCGGCATACATCGCGCGTTGAGTCGCGGAGACGGTCCTCCGGCTCCCCTGCCGGTTATCGGCGATGCCATCGCCATGACGCTGAGGACATTCGGGCAGGGCATGAAGGTAGCCCTGGAGATTGCCGCCATGGCGGCGGATGCCGGGCTGGTGCGTACCGATGAAGAGGTTATCTCCATAGGCGGCACGGGCCGGGGCGCCGATACGGCGGTGGTGCTGCAGCCTGATTATGTCCATCGTTTCTTCAGCCTTAAAGTGAAAGAGCTGATTTGCAAACCGCGCCTCTAGGACGGGTGATTTCACCATGCACCATTCTCTAAAGCTCTACGGCGGATATCGCAATAGTGTCCTCAGGCTTTACATGTTCTTCGCCGGGTGGACCAAAATACCCCTGCTCGGACGACTGGTAAGGTGGGTCGCCAATACGTACGGCAAAAATATGCACCGCGCCTACCTGCTCACACCGTCAGAGGCGGAAGAACTGGTGGCTTTCGCCGAGGGAGTGGCCGTAGCTCCCTGCACCTGCCGCAAGGTCTATCATAACTGCGATAACCCAATCGATACCGAGATACTGCTGGGACCGACGCGACATGTCCTCCAGCACGCGATGATAGCCCAGAACTCCCACGAGATTTCAAAGGAAGAAGCCACCGGAATTCTGCGAGATAGTCATCGCCGCGGTCTGATTCTTACCATCCTGAAATGCCGGGGAGACTTTTATGCGATATGCAGCTGCTGCTCATGCTGCTGCGTGCCGTTGCGCCTCAGCAAGCAGTACGGTATCGGTGAAGTGCTCGTCAGGCACCGCGACATCGTGAAAGAGTTCCGGGAATACCAGCTTGCTTACCGGGCTGCGGAGAAAGCCTAGCCCAGGAACCCGGTAAGAGTATTCGAAAACTGCTTGAGCTCGTCGCGGTGGACATTATGGCCGCGGCTTTCGAAGACCTTCACCTGGCAATCGGGAATCACTTTAGCCGCCGCGTAGGCATGCCGCACCGGCACGATGGGGTCTTTGGCCCCCCACACCAGCAGCGTCGGCACCCTTATCTCGGAGAGTCTATTCTCCAGCACCAGCGACTGTTGCCTGAAGGTGGTGATACTACCGCCAACGGCCATGCTGGCCGGTGAAAGAGGCATGATAATCTGGGCCGGGTTCAGCATATGCATAATCAGCCATTTCATGCCCTTCAATACCGCCACGGACAATGCCCCGACGGAGCTCACCAGGGCAGGAATCGATAGTAGCCTTACCCAGAAAGCTATTTCCCTCCCCAGGCACAGGCTGCTGACCAGCACCAGCTTCTTGACCCGGTGGGGCGACCTTAAAGCATAGTCGAGGGCGATGCCTCCCCCCAGCGAATGCCCCACGAGGTTGAAACTTTCCAGTCCCAGTTTTGCGGCGAACTTATCCAGGAACTCGGACAGCTCCGGTATGAAGTACTCACCGTCGAGGGGCTGGCTGCCGCCGTAGCCGGGCAGGTCGGGAGCGTAGATGGTGTACTGTTTGGAAAGCTCGGTGATGTTGTCCCACCAGGTGCGGGCATCCCCGCCACCGCCGTGAATCACCACCAGGGGCTCTCCCTGGCCGGCGGTGTAGTAATGGACGTCCAGTCCGTCAATATTTATTGTTTTGCTCTGTATTTTACTCACGGTTCTCCTTGCTCAGCTAATTGTCTTAAAAACGAAGGAATCGTTTCTAATCTTACAAAGGATACAATACAACCAAATCTCAAATGTGGTTTGAAACCTCACAAAAAAGTCACAAAAAAACTACCCTTACTATATATATAACGATGGAGGGTAGTTTAAGGTTACCCCTGCGTCTATCTATATTGTAACATACCCATGCCTTACGGGGTCAACTTTTTAACCCGTACTTTAAGTGGATGTTACCACGTATTTTCGTTCGCCCCCTGTACTAATATTTTACCCTGATGAATATTAAGAAGATGTTAAAAAGGTCTGTTTTTCAGGATATTTTTATTGTGGTGAACCTATCCCCCTGTTTTTTTGTTCAACCTCACCCCCTTAGTCCCCCTCTCCTGGCAAGGCTTACAGCAGGAGAGGGGGATAAAAAGAAAGAGGGGCTGACGCCCCTCTTAAACGCCCCTTATAAAAATCCCCCTTAATCCCCCTTTCCCAAAGGGGGAAACTTAAAAAGGAGAAATGCATGATAGCTTCTCCCTTTATAAAAGGGAGATAAGAGAGGGATTTTGCCCCTCTTCCTTTTGCCCCACCCCGAGGGGAGGGTTGGGTGGGAATAGATAAGATTGGGGGGTTTTTTAATTTTATGTTTAAGTGGTAGAATTCACTTATTAGATATATACACTCGTTTAAGAGGTGACTTGAATGAACGAAAATGGCAAATTTACAGACAAGATAAATGATAAAGAATGGCAAGAATCGGTCTTTGAAGCCTTTTCCAAGGAAACAGATAGAGCAGTAGGGATTATCGCTGTGTGTTATCTTGATAACGTATTACAGAAGCTAATTAAAGCTGCTTTTATAAAAGATGCCAAAATAAACAATTTATTCAAAGATGACCGATTATTGCAGTCCTTTTATTCCAAGATAAACATAGCTTACTTCTCTGGTTTGATTCCGAAAGTAATCTATACAGACTTAAAATTGATAAACGAAATTAGGAACAGATTTGCACATGGAATTGAAGCTGATATTACGTTTTCAGATAAAGTAGTATCAGGAAAAATTGATCAATTTTCTCAACTACCACCCGAAGTAATTGATATTTATCCTCCAAAATTAAAATTTACTTTGATTGTTGTCCACACAGGGTCGTATTTAAGGGGGTTTACAGAGGGTATTACTGAATTAAAATGGCTTCGCCCCAGTGAATTATTAGGATCCGACAAACACAAATTTCAAAAAATGATTCTAACTCCCAGTGAAATAAAAGATTTAATCGAGGGGAAAAATAAATAGGAGAATTTTAAAGAATTTTACTCTCTCGTTTAGTATTTAATACATCATGATTCTTCATTGTAACTCATACTCCCCCTCACTCACTCCCCTGCCTTCTTCTTCATAACTTCTAAATATGTCTGATTACATCCTCCGTACCGGTCACCAGAGCGACATTCGGCGCCATCATCTCCAGCACGACCTCCTCGACCTTTGCCTGGTCCGGCGGCACGGTGCAGGCATCGGCGGCGATGATGACCGAATACCACCGGTCTACTGCCTGCAGGGCCGCCGTGTACACCGCGATATGCGTGACACACCCCGCTAACACGATGGTCTCGGCGCCGCGCGCCTTCAGCACTTCGTCCAGGCCGGAGTTGGTAAAAGCCCCGATAAGCCAGTTTGTCAGGACGGGCTCCCCGATGCGGGGCGCCACCTCCGGGATGATTTCCTGATTATCGGGTGTCGCCTTCATCGTCTCAATCAGGTTGCAGAGATTGCCGTAGGCAGGTAAAACACCGCAGGGATTCTGCGAGCCGTTCACGTGCAAAGCCCGTACGAAGACGACCGGCAGACCACTGTCGCGGAAGGCTTTAAGCAGCGCCTGCTGGCGCGGGATGATGCCCGATTTCTGCACCGTATCGTAAAGGCCGGGGATAATGCCCCTCCTGCCGACGATGCCCTCCTGCATGTGCAGGATAATCAGCGCCGGTCTCCCTTTCATCTTCCAGTCTTGCATGGCCGTTAGCCTCCTTATCAAACTCCCGCAGGAGAAAGCCTAAAATTCACCCCTCACTCCCCCGCCTTCTTCTTCAACTCGTATAACTTATTAAGTGCCTCCAGGGGCGTCATGCCGTCGATGTCCAGCTTTTCCAGCTCTTCCTGCGCCTCAGACTTCCCCCCGAACAAAGGCATCTGCTGGGCGGGCTCTTTACGTTTTCTCTTAGTCGGCTTTGCCTCCCGGCTGTCGCTTTCAAGCTCGTCTAGGACCTCGCGGGCGCGGTGCAGTACCGATTTCGGCAGTCCCGCCAGCTGCGCCACGTGGATGCCGTAGCTCTTGTCCACCCCGCCCGGCACGATTTTATGCAGGAATATCACCTTCCCCGCCTCCTCGATGACCGCCACGTTGAAGCTCTTCACCCGCGGCAGGTAGTCCGCCAGCGCCACCATCTCGTGGTAGTGCGTGGCGAAGACCGTCTTGGCGCCCAGTCCGGCGTGGTTGTGGATGAACTCGGCCACGGCGCGGGCGATGGAGAGTCCGTCATAGGTGCTGGTGCCCCGCCCTATCTCGTCGAGGATGAGGAGGGAGCGGGGGGTAGCGTTATTCAAGATGTTGGCCGTCTCGACCATCTCGACCATGAAGGTCGACTGACCCGCGGCGAGGTCGTCCCTGGCCCCGATGCGCGTGAAGATGCGGTCGACGACGCCGATTCTGGCCGACTCCGCCGGTACGAAGCTGCCGACTTGCGCCAGCAGCACGATGAGGGCGACCTGCCTCAGGTAGGTGGACTTACCCGACATGTTCGGGCCGGTCAGCACGATGAGCTGGGCGTCGCCGTTGGACAGATAAATGTCATTGGGCACGAAGCTGCCGTCGTCGAGGCTGCGCTCGACCACCGGGTGCCTTCCCTGCCTGATATCAATTTCGCTGCCGTCGTTCAGGGCGGGGCGGGTATAGTTATAGCGCACGGCGATTTCCGCCAGCGACGTAAATACGTCCAGGTTGGCGAAAGCCTCGCCCAGTGCCAGGATGCGTTCGCTGGCCGAGGCCACCTGCCGGCACACCCGCCGGAACAGGTCAGTCTCCATCTCCGCCATGCGGTCGCGCGCGTTCAGAATCAGCGACTCGTATTCCTTGAGCTCCGGCGTGAAGTAGCGCTCCCCATTTACTAATGTCTGCTTGCGGATATATTCCTGCGGCACCTGCCCAAGGTTGGCTTTGGACACCTCGATGTAGTACCCGAAGACGTTATTGAAGCCTATTTTCAGCGACTTTATTCCCGTGCGCTCTCTTTCCTGTTTTTCCAGGTTGGCGAGGTATTTCCGGGCGTTGCCGGAGGCCAGCTTGAGACTGTCAAGCTCCTCGGAGAAGTCCTGCCTTATCACCCCACCCTCGCCCAGATTTGAAGAAGGCTCGTCGACGAGCGCCTGAGCGACCAGTTCCACCACTTCCTGGCAGGGCTTGAGTTCGTCTTGCAGCCAGTTGATGGCGGAAGTGTAACCGGCGCTCTCGATTATTTCCTTGAGTCTGGGGACGGACTCCAGGCTGCGTTTCAGCGTTACCAGCTCGCGCGGTATGGCGATTTCGCCCCGTACCCGGTTGATAAGTCGCTCCAGGTCGGCCACGCCTTTCAGCATTGAAATAATCTGGTTGCGTGCCAGCGAGCTTTCCACAAACCACTCGATGGCGTCCTGCCTTTTATTAAGCGCCGCCACGTCGAGTCGGGGCTGACCCAGCCACTTTCTTAAGAGCCGTCCCCCCATCGGCGTTTTGGTCAGGTCGATTACCGACAGTAGCGAACCGTCCACCGTCCCCGAGCGCGCCCCCTGGAAAATCTCCAGGTTCCGCTGGGTCTGCACATCCAGCGCCATGAAGTCGTCGGTGGCGTAGGTGGCGAGGCGGGTCAGCTGCCCCAGCACCGACTTCTGTGTCTCTTCGACATAGTGGACGATGGCCCCGGCGGCCCTGATTGCCAGCGGCAGGTGAGCGCAGCCGTAGCCCTCCAGCGACGCCGCCCCAAAGTGGTCGAGCAGGGTCTGCCGGGCTACCTCCATCTCATACCAGTAGGTGTCGAGTCGGGTGATATTTTCGTTTAAGTTCAAGGATTCCAGCTCGGCACCCTCGGCGGCGATTATTTCCGAGGGGTTGAGTCTTTCCAGTTCCGTTACCGCCCTGGGTAAGGGCAGCTGCGTGGTGGCGAACTCGCTGGTGGTGATATCCACGAAGGCTAAGCCGACCTCCCCTTCACCCACCGCCACACTGACCAGGTAGTTGTTACTCTTGCTGTCCAGCAGGCTCGGCTCCACCACCGTGCCCGGCGTGACCAGCCGGACGACCTCGCGCTCCAGCATTCCCTTCGTCTCGCCCGGCTTGGTCAACTGCTCGCAGATGGCCACCTTGTAGCCGCGATTGATGAGCTTCGCCAGGTAGCTGTCCAGCGCGTGGTACGGGATGCCCGCCAGGGGCACCTTGTTCCCCTTCCCCATCTCGCGGGAGGTCAGCACAATCTCCAGCTCCCGCGACATTATTTTGGCGTCCTGGTCGAACGTCTCGTAGAAATCTCCCAGTCTAAAGAGCACGATGGCCTCGGGATACCGCTTCTTAATCCTGAGGTACTGCTGGCGGATGGGGGGCGAGCCGTCTTTCATTTCAAGGTTATTTTAACGGAATGGGAGGGGAAAAGGAAAGGGGAGAGAGACTTTACTACATATCTATTGCATTTACTGAATCTTGGATATATATTTATTGATATGAACAAGAGAATAATATATGGCATTATAGGACTTGCACTCATACTCGTTATAGTCATCATTTTAGTGCTTTTTAACGAGCATGTAAAAATACAAAGACGTACCATACCTGTTCCACCATCAAGTTTAGAAATAGCATTTAAAACATCCAATGAAATATTGCTCACCTGGATAGATGAAGCAATGAATGAGACGGGATACAGAATATATAGAGACGGGAAAGAAATTGCTACACGACCAAAAGACACAGAAAGTTTTACAGATTATGATGTTGAACCGTCAACAGAATATGAATACACAGTAGTAGCTTATAACATAAACGGCGAATCAAGACTATCAGTAATAAAAACAAAATCAAAAAATCCTCCTTTAACTGTTAGAATTAACAAAATAGGAGTCAGAGACAATGGTGAAGATGGTCTTCGAGATTGGGTTGATAATCACGGAGAAGTATATCTGGGTGTAATAGTAGGTGATGGAATGACTATTAGAACAAGAAGGCTTCCAGCAAGTGGATTTTATTTTTACAAAGATAATTCCAGCAGAGATTTTAATGAGCTAATATTTTCGACAGCATCTGTGGGAGAGCATTTAGAAATTTATATAATAGGAATAGAGCATGATTACAGCGGTCTAGGTGATGACTTACTGATTGAAGCGTTGAATTATGCAATTCTACATAGCTTAGGTACTATACCTTCTTTGATATGTACAGTCGCTAGAGTAGACTTAAAAACTCCAATTGAAGAGATAGGTGGCTTCAGAGATGAATTTCTTGGGGAATACAATGAATACTGGGGAGCGAGTGATAATTGGGGAGTGCGTAAGGAACCATATTTCATCGAATGTGACAAAGGAAATGGTCAAATAGGTTTACAGATTTGGTTTACAATTGAAAGTCCATTGTTACCCTAATTATCGTATGCCTCCCCACGCCCTAAACCGCCGGAGATACGAGGGCGGCCAGCCTACGCTAAAGCTACGGCAGGCAAGCCGGGTGGGAAGGATGAAATCCCTCTCCTGTCTCCCTTTATTAAAGGGAGAAGCTATCATGCATTTCACCTTTTTAAGTTTCCCCCTTTGAAAAAGGGGGACCAAGGGGGATTTTCATAAGGGCAAGCCGGGTGGGAATAGATATCATAGAAACAGGTGGGGGTAAAGGGGTGGGGGTGAAACGGATTGCTTCGCCAAGCTCGCAATGACGGAAACGGGTGGGGGGTAAAGGGGGGATTTATATGTAGCTAAGCTCCGGCTTTGGGTAGAGAGACATCTAGTTGACGGCATATTTTCTTTGCCAGGAGTACTTCTATTTCCCTGTGCCGGGGAACAGTGGCAAGATGTCCGTTCTCCGGATTGAAGAATACTGAATGTTTAGCGCCTTCACGGTGCATAACGCAGCCTTCATCTCTCAAATGGCTGATGAAGTCACGGCGCTTCATGGAACTATACTTTAACCTGGATTTTTCTCTTCAGGATTTCGCCACTTGTCTTCTGGTCTCTCAGTTCCCGCTGGCTTTCCAGTATGAGTTGCACTGCTTCCTTCAGATTTTCCTCCACCTCTTCGACCGTCTTACCCTGACTGAAAGCACCGGGGACGGCATCCACCCATCCGATATACCACTTATCACACTTCTCGATGGTAGCTTCGAAAGTTTGTTCCATGACACGGTCTCCTCGCCTCCAAGTATACAACAGATAGCGTACTAAATCTATTCCTGCCTGGGCTGCCCGGTCTGTACTTCCCTGAGATTATTAAGTATATACTGAATCTCGGTGTTGGTCATGCCGAACCGGTGCAAAGTATGCCGTATCATCTCCAGACTGCCCTCGAAAAAAGGCAGGACAATCTCGTTCACGCCGACGCCCTTCAGTAATTCCACGTCGCTATCCCGGTGCACCCTCGCCACGACATCCAGCCTGGGATTTATTTTCAACGCGTTCCGGGCCGCCAGCTCCTCGGCCACATAGTCGGGAATTGTGCAAATCAGGACACGCGCCTTATCCAGACTGGCATGGGCCAGAATCTCCGGATTGCTGGCATCGCCGTAAATGCAGGGAATCCCCTGCGCCCGCAGCTTCGAAACAAGCGTCGGGTCAAGCTCGATAACCAGGTAAGCGAACTTCTGCTTTTCCAGCACTCCGGCCACCCTGCTCCCGATATTCCCGTAGCCGCAGATGACGGCATGCCGCGACAGCTCCAGCGACTGCACATAAAACTCCGGGTCCACCCGGCTCGCCATCTGCCGCGCGAACCACCCTCTCTGGCTTAACCACCGGTAAATGAAAGAGTTCAGACTCATGGCGAAGGGGGTCAGCAGCATGGTAATAATAGCCGAGGCAATCGTCAGGGAATAGAGCCGCTCCGACAGGATACCGAGCTCAACGCCCATCATGGCGATTATAAAGCTGAACTCCCCTATCTGTATCAGGCCCGTGCCGACCATGAGCACCGTCTTGTGGCTGTAGCCGAAAATCCGGGTTATCGCAGAGCAGATAACGAACTTGCCCAGTATTATCACCACCACCACGATGGCAATAGTACCCAGGTTTTCGCCGATAAAGTGGAGGTTGGCCAGCATACCCAGGGAAACGAAAAAGAGGGCGCCGAAGGTATCACGCAGGGGGAGAATGTCGGCAAAGGCCTGCCGGGCAAAGCCGGACTGGCTGATAAGAAGGCCGGCGGCAAAAGCCCCGAAAGCCGCCGACAGTCCGAAGTAATAGGTGCCTAAGGCCGCCGCCAGGCACAGGACAACCACCGTCAGCAGGAAGAGCTCCCGGGTGCGCTGCCCGGCCACCTTCGTTAAAAACCAGGGCATTCCCCAGTAGCCCAGCACCACCATCACGCCGATAAAACCCACCGCCTTGGCGATAGCTATGCCCAGGGATACCCACAGCTCTCCCGCTTCGCCGACGACCGCCGGCATGATTACCATTATCGGCACCACGCTCAGGTCCTGCACCAGAAGGATGCCGAGCATGATGCGACCGTGCACGGTATCAAGCTCGCCCCTCTCCATGAGGAGCTTCAGGACCACCATGGTGCTGCTCAGGGCGACGATAAAGCCGAAGAATACCGCCCCCGTCATGTTCAGTCCCACCACCACCCTGCCCAATCCGAACCCGGCCGCCGCCGTGAGTAATACCTGGGCTATGCCGCCGAGGATGGCTATTTTGCCCATTCTCAACAGCTCTTTCAGTGAAAATTCCAGTCCGATGGCGAAGAGTAAAAGAACGACGCCGATTTCAGCCAGGGAAGATATCGTCTCGGTATCGTGGACCAGCCCCAGGCCGAAGGGCCCCACAGCGATGCCCCCCGCCAGGTATCCCAGGATAACGGGCAGCCGCAGCCAGCGGGCCAGCATCCCGCCGGCTATGGCCGTCACCAGGACGATAAGTAAATCGAACCCGATATCCAGACTTTCCAAAACATACTCCTCTACGGGTTGGAGTATCTGTGCTATTGTAACATGAATTCAGGTGAAAGCGTGCGGACATACAGGTAATATTATATAAAGACAAACTGAATCGAGGTATCAGGGTTAAAAAGGACTACTCAGACCTGAGTGCCCTGTCAGCGCCCCTGGCGACCAACTGACAAAGCAGCCCCAAAATACTGAGAACCGTAAAGATGATGAAGCCCGTCCGGACGCTCGTCAGGAACTGCGGATAGTATACCGGGGTAATTTCGGCCTGGCCGATATACAGCGAGAACAATATCATCATGATACCCATGCTGACCATCATCCCGGCCGTCCGCATCGTTCCCAGCGTACCGGCAGCCACCAGAAACGGCGTGATAAGCGCCGTTGCCGTGGACATAACGAGTACAATATACCTTTTAACAACAGCTCTGGAATCGTTTTTCATACTCATCTCACCATTATGCCCGCACTGCCTTTCTGGCGGCAAACTGGATAAATATGCCAACGAAGCTAAGAATGGCAAATATTATAAACCCCACCTGCACACTTTTCAGGAAAGCCGGATAGTAATCAGGGGTAATTCGGGCCTGGCCGATGTATACCGAGAACAGTATCATCACAATGGCCATGCTCATCATCATACCGCATGAACGCATTGTAGCCACCGCACCTGACGCCACCCCAAAAAACCTCTTGTCTACGGAACTCATTACCGCATTGGTATTCGGCGACGAGAACAGACCGGTGCCAACACCATAGACAGCCAGACCGGTAATAATGAATCCCAGATTAGTATCATCGCCGAGAAAAACGAACAGCAGAAGCGCCACACAGGTAAAAACCAGTCCGACCGAAGCGACCAGTCGCGCTTCTATCCTGTCGGAAAACCTGCCGGCAATCGGCGCAAAGATGGTCATCACAACTGGCGAAACTACCGTAATCAAACCCGCAGTTTGCGGAGAAAATCCCTTAGTATACTGTAAATAGAGGCTTAACAGGAAAGCCATAGCAAAAGCAGAGCTATAATTAATCAGTGTCGCCACATTGGAGAAGACGAAAGGCGCATTCTTTTTAAAAAGGTCCACGTTAAATACGGGGCTCTCCACTCTCGCTTCCCACCGGACAAATACCACCAAACACAATACACCCAGCACAACCAGGACTACGCCTGACACGGTTGTCAGTGCCGTGAAGCCATACATCACCAAGACGATTGAAAGACTGAAGGCAACGGAACCAACGATATCGAATTTTTTCCCCCTGGCTTCAGCCCACTCGCCCTTCAACCTCCAGGCAACAAGAACAACCACTACCAGGCCCAGAAAGGCACTGATATAGAATATACTTCGCCAGCCAAGCTGTTGCGTCAGCACGCCACCAAGAAATGGACCCATCGAAAGCCCCAGATAAGTTGCCGCCATATTTATCCCGATAGCCCTGCCCCTTTCCTCGGCAGGGAATATCGAGGTCAGTATTGCCACGGCAATACCTACCGTCATAGCGCCGCTAATCCCCTGAAGGACCCGGAATGATATAAGCCAAGCAGCCGAGTTGGAAATTGCGCAAAGAAAAGATGAAAGAGTAAAAAGCACCATGCCATAAAGGAATATTTTCTTCCGTCCGTATATATCGGCCAGTCTTCCGAACGGGACCAGAAGCGCCGCCGATGCCAGAAGGAAACAGGTAGCCACCCAACCCAGTAAAACCGCCCCCATGGATAACTCTTCCGCCATGGTCGGCAGCGCAATATTTACGGCAGCCACCATAAATGGCGAAATAAAAACAGACATCCCGGTAATTAATAACGTGACTTTTCTGCCTGCGCCCTTGCCGTCTTTCATATCACTCAATACCGATGATTTAAATAAGCGGAAATTCCCATCTCGCTGATAGCGGTGGGAATTCATTAGAATAAAATATCAGGTGAAACGCTAAACTGCGGACTCCACCCTGTCTGCCGCTCCGGTCTTCTTCAGGTGTGCGCCCGGTGGTAGCGGCGCCGGAGATATCTGCAATCTGACACCGCACTGGAAGCAGCGCTTACCCTCGGCTATTACCCCGTCTTCCGGCAGGCCCAGCTCCACCTCTTTGAAGTTGCCGGTCACCTGCTCCGGAGGCAGACATGGCATTTTCACCCGCGGTTTGCCGTTGAAGTCCTCTTCCGTCATGCCGGCGCAGACGCTGATTTTCCGCTCCCGCGTCAACTCTTCGTCGATGATACCGCTGCCGCCGAGATACTTATCGATGGAACTGGCCGCCGTCCTGCCGGCGGCAATCGCCCTGATAACCGAGTCCGGGCCGGTAACAGCATCGCCACCCGCCCAGACCCCCTGCCGACTTGTCGTCAGATTGTTTGAATCGGCCTGAATGGTATCGCCCCGGCCGGTCTTTACCTTGAAATCATCCGGTATGTCCGGCCTCTGGCCGATAGCACCGATGATGGAGTCGTATTCCGCGTCGAACTCGCTGCCCTTAATGGGCACCGGCCGACGGCGTCCGCTGGCGTCGGGCTCGCCGAGTTCATTTCGATTGCAGGTCATGACCAGGTGTCCGGCCTCCTGCCTGACCCTGACATGTCCCGTGAGAAATTCTATCTTTATCCCCTCCTCCAGTGCCGCCTCCACCTCTTCCGGACTGGCCGGCATCTCGGCACGGGTGCGACGGTAGACAATGGTCACTTCCCTGGCACCGAGGCGCAGAGCGACACGGGCGCTATCGATAGCCACGTTGCCGCCGCCGATGACGGCCACTTTCTTACCAACATCCACCTTGACACCGAGATTGGCATCCCTTAAAAACGAAGCGCCGTCGAAGACGCCGGGCAGGTCATCACCCTCGACGCCCAGGCTCATACCCTTGTGCGCCCCCGGCCCCAGGAAAACGGCCTCGTAACCCTGCTCGAAAAGCCAGTCGACGGATTCAACTCTGGTATTCAGCTTTATGTCAACACCGGCGTTCACTATTTCGTTAATTTCGGCATCGAGCACCTCCGGCGGCAAACGGTAGTCCGGAATGCCGACACGCATCATGCCCCCCGCCCTGGAGAACTGCTCGAATACGGTGACCGCGTGCCCTGCTTTCGCCAGGTAATAGCCGGCGGTCAGTCCCGCCGGGCCCGCGCCGACCACGGCCACTTTCTTACCCGTCTTCGGCAAGTGCCTGGAATATCTCTTCCACTCGCCGTTATCGCGGTCGGCCACAAAACGCTTCATAAACCTGATGGAGATAGGCTCGTTCAGGGCGCTGCGCCGGCAGGCTTCTTCGCAGGGGTGAATACAGACCCTTCCCAGTGATCCCGGGAAAGGCACCTTCTCCCTGATGATGGCCAGCGCCTCCTGGTATTTCCCCTCGCCGATAAGGTAAACGTAGAGCGGTACGTTGATGCCCGCCGGACAGGCGTATTTACAGGGCACCGCTACGGACTCCTGTTCCAAATCAGGTTGGTACTCGGACCCCATATCCATCAGGGCACCGGTCGGGCAGACCTCGACACAGGCCCCGCAGAACCGGCATCCCGAGTCCTGGAGCGGCCGGTCGAAGGCCGTGCCGACTACTGTCTCGAAGCCCCGGTTGATGAAGCTTACCGCGCCGATTCCCCTGACGTCCGAACACATCTGCACGCACCTTCCACAGAGGATACAGAGATTATGGTCGCGCTTGATGAGGGGTTCCCGGGTATAATCTACAGGCAGATCTTTATATCTGTAAGGAAGTTCAATCTCCTTAAGACCGATGTAATCGACCAGATACTGAAGTTCACACTGCTTGTTGCTGGGACAGCTGACGCAGCGCTCGGTAACGGCGACGTTACGCAGGCAGATATCGTAAGGGCCGCAGCGCTCCCGGCGGTGGCAGGTGAGGCAGGCGTTGGGGTGCTCCGTCAGGATGAGCTGCAGGAAGGACCGCCGTAATTCCTGTATTTTTTCATTGCTGGTCGTCACCACCATCCCTTCCGTAGCCGGCGTGGTGCAGGAAGTGGGCAGGCCGCGCATGTTCTCAATTTCGACGATGCAGAGTCGGCAGCCGCCGTAGGGCTGCAGGTTCGGGTGATAGCACAGGGTGGGGATATAAATTCCGGCGCTCTGCGCCGCCTGCAGTACCGTGGTACCTTTCTCGACCTCTACGTTAACGCCATCAATCGTCAGTTTAATCTTATCGGCCATGAGCAATAAAAAGCTATCCTTCAAGGATAAAGGATAGCTACCTCCCGGTTCTAACTTTAGTAATAGCTGCGTCTTGCACCGCATAAACTTTAGCACTAAATGGGAGACAATTCAAGACCTGCATAAAGCTGATTTTCCATACTATCCGCGTTGTGCGGGATAAAGTGTACGATGCCGTGATATTCTCACTGGTACGCGGCGATATTTAGAGCTTCGGCAAGTCCTTCAGTGCTTGCTGCTCAGTTTTCAAAGACACCCCGACGAGTTTGCCATTTATCGGTTCTTAACAGTAAACTATATTTAACCCCGCAAAGGTACATGTATTGAAGATATCAAGAACATTCTACGGATACTGGGTACTGGCCGCATGTTTTCTGTTGAACGTAATCAGCGCAGGATGTGGTCCCATCAGCTTCAGCTTCTTCGTTACGTCCCTTGAGAAGGCTCTTAACTGGAGCCGGACTGAAATAATGACCGGTTTCACCCTGTTCTTTATCTGCGCGGCTATCAGCGCACCGTTCTCCGGACGCATGGTTCACCACTACGGAGCGAGAAAAGTTATCTCTCTGGGCGCGCTTTCAGCATGCATCGGATATATCCTGTTAAGCCAGATGAGCGGCCTCTGGCAATACTATATCGGCTATGCCCTCATCGGTACCGGGGTTGCCGCCACGGGCCCGGTTATTACAACCCTTATCATATCAAACTGGTTCATTCATCGGAGGGGCATGGCCATAGGCGCTATGTCGATGGGGGCGGGTACCGCCGGTATGATATTTACGCCTCTCGTCATCATCTACCTGCTGCCGAATCTTGGCTGGAGCCAAAGCTACCTGATTTTTGCCGCCATTACCGGAGGACTGGCCATTCCATTAGCTGCACTGGTAATCAGGACCAAACCCGCCGACATGGGACTACTGCCTGATGGCCGTGACGCATCGAAGATAGACGGCATAGGCGAGGCCGTGACTCCGGCTACCGAAGGCTTAACGTTTAAGATGGCATTTACCACCCAGGCTTTCTGGCTGCTGGCAGTCGCCATATTTTTTATTAGCACCCACATGGGTGTCATGCAAAATCAGATTCCGCACCTGGAAGACCTCGGGTTCGCCGCCGGTATCGTTGCCTCGGCGATGAGTATCGTCGCTATAATGAGTATCATCGGCACACTCATCTTCGGTTGGCTCTGCGATAAAATCAAAGTTAAATTCGCCGGTGTTATCGGCGTCACTCTACTTACAATCAGTATAGTATTACTGATTAATATAAATATCACCTCGCCGGCCTGGCTCATCTGGACATATGCCACGATACTGGGACTGGGTATCGGCGGCTGGATGCCCACCATGTCCTTGCTTGCCAGCGCTAATTTCGGTCTGCTCGCTTACGGCACCATCTACGGCGCGCTAAATGCCTTTCAAAGCATTGGCGCCGCCGCGGCCCCGATTTTATCCGGATATTTATTCGATAGAACGGGCACCTACGACATGGCCTTTCTCATCACCGCTATTGTAATTGCGCTGGGCATACCCGTTATCCTGGCGGTACGCCGCCCGACTTCCCGCCCTGCACCCTAGAAATCGTGAATTTTAGCTCTCGGTCACAAGCAGGGCGACCTTGTTTCAACCCCTTTCCTCACTTTCTGTAAAAATTACCGGTGGAATACTTTTAAAACAGACCGTCATGGTATAGAATAAATCAGCAATTTAAGAAAGGAGGGTTTGATATGAACAAAACGAAGAAATATTTCAGCAAGTTGTTTTTAGTTCCGCTGCTGGCAATCATGGTGCTGGCCGCAGGCGGATGTTCTTCGTCACCGGAAACAGCACCGAAGCCAGCGGAATTACCGGGCAGCAGCGCCATCGAAGCTAACGACAGTAGCGTTTATTGTCAGGTCCAGCTTTTCAAAGCCTGGGACGGCGAGTTTCCCCGGGAGATGACCGTTCTTGTCCTCGAATCAGAGGACGTAGAAGGTCTGGCAAATTACACCAAGGACAAAGTCAGCCAGCAAATCGACGTAATCCTGGACGAGGACCTCGACTGGTTGATGCTGGGGCAGCAAATTACCGGCCGTGTCCAGCTGAGAGCTAATGCCCAGGGCGGCGAGTCCTTTTATATTTATGATATAACCCATTAGCGGCAGGAAACGGTGTTCTTGCGTATGCCAGCACCAAGAAGGGCCGGCGCCAGTCCTAAACGCCCCCACCCACCCTGTCATTCTGAGCGCAGCGAAGCAATCCGTACCCTTGTTCCCATGTTGTCATTCCCGCGCAGGCAGGAATCCAGTACCCTCTTCTGTCATTCTGAGCGAAGCGAAGAATCTCGGTGCAGGGCGGTGGTATCCCGGATTCTCCGGTCAAGCCGGAGAATGACGGTCAGATTTAGAGGACGGATTGCTTCGTCGCTGCACTCCTCACAACGACATTTTAATAAAAAGAGGGGCATTTCAACCCCTCTTTTTATATTTTCTATCTAATACCAATCCTGAAACAGGTCAACCACAAGAAACACAACCCACATCCGCTTCCAAACCCCTAACGTATCCCCGTATCTATATGCACATCGATGGTCACCGCCTCATCCGCAGATACGGTTATCTTAACCGGCAGGTTAGCCGCTCTATCCATGCCCAGGTGGTTTATATCCACCACGTAAGTGCCCGGCCCTATCTGCGCGGTATAATAACCGGTCGCTCCATTACCTATCTGCGTAAAGTATACCTCCCGCACCAGGTTTTTACCGGACTCATCGTAAATTATTATGTACCGCGAGGAAAATGCCTCCGGCGGTACTATGGGGTTTACTCCCGGCCCTTCCACCGGAGAGATAGGGCCGATTGTTACCGCGCCCTGCAATAGCACCGTCTCCGGACCGCCCGGGCAGCAGGAAACAATAAAAAGGCTCCCCGCCAGGATAGCGGCAACTAATAGTATTCTCCGCCAGTTATTCATAACAAACCTCCGCCTTCACCGAATAAAAAGAGGGGCATTGCTGCCCCTCTCAATATTATCTATCTAATACCAATCCTGAAACAGGTCAAGCCCTCGACCATTAGTACGGCTTAGCTGAATACATTACTGCACTTACACACGCCGCCTATCAAACAAGTAGTCTACTTGCGGTCTTACCCCTTCCCCCGAAGGAGAAGGATGGGAGATCTTATCTTGGGGTGGGCTTCTCACTTAGATGCTTTCAGCGATTATCCCTTCCAGACGTAGCTACCCAGCTGTGCCCTTGGCAGGACAACTGGCACACCAGAGGTCTGTCCCTCTCGGTCCTCTCGTACTAGAGAGAACTCCCCTCAAATCTCCAGGCGCCCACGACGGATAGAGACCGACCTGTCTCACGACGGTCTGAACCCAGCTCGCGTACCGCTTTAACGGGCGAACAGCCCGACCCTTGGGACCTGCTTCAGCCCCAGGATGCGATGAGCCGACATCGAGGTGCCAAACCTTCCCGTCGATGTGAACTCTTGGGGAAGATAAGCCTGTTATCCCCGGGGTAGCTTTTATCCGTTAAGCCACGGCCCTTCCACTCGGAACCGTAGGATCACTTTGCCCGACTTTCGTCCCTGCTCGACTTGTATGTCTCACAGTCAAGCCCCCTTATGCCAATGCACTCTATGGGTGATTTCCATCCACCCTGAGGGGACCTTTGGACGCCTCCGTTACATTTTGGGAGGCGACCGCCCCAGTCAAACTACCCACCAGACACTGTCCCCTGGCTTGCTCCAGGGTTAGAGACTAAACTCACCAAGAGTGGTATTTCAACGATGGCTCCACCGTGGCTGGCGCCACGGCTTCAAAGCCTCCCACCTATTCTACACATGATGAACTCAGGCCCAGTGCCAAGCTGTAGTAAAGCTCCACGGGGTCTTTTTGTCCTGTCGCGGGTAACCCGCATCTGCACGGGTATTTCAATTTCACCGAGTCCCTCGTTGAGACAGCGCCCAAGTCGTTACACCATTCGTGCGGGTCGGAACTTACCCGACAAGGAATTTCGCTACCTTAGGACCGTTATAGTTACGGCCGCCGTTCACTGGGGCTTCAGTTCGGTGCTGCCGATATAAATATCATGACACCTCTCCTTAACCTTCCAGCACTGGGCAGGTATCAGCCCCTATACTTCAGCTTACGCTTTGGCAGAGACCTATGTTTTTGTTAAACAGTCGCTTGGGCCAATTTTGTGCCGCCTGGAATCCAGGCACCCCTTATCCCGAAGTTACGGGGTTAGATTGCCGAGTTCCTTAACGAGGGTTCTCTCGATCACCTTGGGACTCTCACCCCTACCTACCAGAGTCGGTTTGCGGTACGGGCGCTCTTGCTTCAAAGGTAACGAAGCTTTTCTCGGCGGCATAGGTACAGCCAGATCGCCTCAGATTTCTCCTCAACTTTCCTCTACCTTCAGCTATAATATCCGGGGTGGATTTGCCTGCCCCGGCATCACCTAGAGTAGAGGACACACCATGTCCATTAGGTATGCCTGACTTACCTGTCCGCGTCCCTCCTTTACCTCCACAACAGCGGTACGGGAATAATAACCCGTTGTCCATCGCCTACGCCTTCCGGCCTCGGCTTAGGCCCGACTAACCCTACGCGGATTAACCTTCCGTAGGAAACCTTAGGTTTTCGGTGGGTGTGTTTCTCGCACACCTTACGCTACTCATGCCGGCATTCTCACTTCCCGTAGCTCCACCGTTCCTCACAGAACGGCTTCACAGCTCGGGGAACGCTCCCCTACCCTTCCTGATAAATCAGAAAGCCATAGCTTCGGTGACAGGCTTAAGCCCCGTTGGATTGTCGGCGCAGAACCACTAAACCAGTGAGCTATTACGCATTCTTTAAAAGGTGGCTGCTTCTAAGCCAACCTCCTGGCTGTCTCTGCAATTTCACTTCCTTTCCCACTTAGCCTGCTCTTGGGGACCTTAGCTGATGGTCTGGGCTGTTTCCCTTTCGACTACGGAGCTTATCCCCCATAGTCTCACTCCCAGGTTCTAAGTTAATGGAATTCGTGGTTTGGTTGGAGTTGGTAAGATACTCTCCCCCTAGTCCATCCAGTGCCCTACCGCCATTAACGAACACCTGAGGCTGCACCTCAATGCATTTCGGGGAGAACCAGCTATCACCGGGTTCGGTTGGCATTTCACCTCTACCCACAGCTCCTCCAACAACTTTGCAACGTTGACTGGTTCGGGCCTCCACTTCGATTTTATCGAAGCTTCACCCTGGCCATGGGTAGCTCACCCGGCTTCGGGTCTGCTCCATGCGACCATATACGCCCTGTTAAGACTCGCTTTCGCTACGGCTCCGCAACGCCAGTTGCTTAACCGGCCACACAGAACAACTCACCGGCTCATTCTTCAATAGGCACGCCATCACCCCGACCGAAGTCGGAGCTCTGACTGCTTGTAAGCATACGGTTTCAGGTACTATTTCACTCCCCTCATGGGGTGCTTTTCACCTTTCCCTCACGGTACTAGTTCACTATCGGTCATCAAGGGTATTTAGCCTTACCCTGTGGTCAGGGTGGATTCCCACAAGATTCCTCGTGTCCCGTGGTACTCAAGAACAGATAAGGAGCCTACCCCTTTCGTTTACGGGACTATCACCCTCTATGGTGGCTCTTTCCAGAGACCTTTAACTAGGGTTGGGTTGATAACTCCTTGACCTATTTCAGGTTCGGTCCTACCTGCCTTACAACACCCGGTAAACATAAGCCCTGACGCCGTTAGGCTTACCGGGTTTGGGCTTTTCCCCTTTCGTTCGCCACTACTCAGGGAATAATTTCCTTTCCTCGGGGTACTGAGATGTTTCACTTCCCCCGCTTACCTCCTCCCGGCCTATGTGTTCAGCCGGGGGTGACCGGATTTTATCCGGCCGGGTTGCCCCATTCGGGAATCCCCGGTTAGGCTTGCTAGACAGCTCGCCGGGGCTTTTCGCAGCCTTGCTACGCCCTTCTTCGGCCCTTGATGCCAAGGCATCCACCGTATGCCCTTACTGCTTGACCTGCTTCAGGTTTGATATTAGACCCTCTATTCAGTTGTTAAGGTGCTTAATATATAGTAAAAGCGGCCCGGTGATTCGCACCAAGCCGCTCTATCCGGCTTAACCACCGCTGATTACTTTATGTATCTACCCTCTTCATTTCTTTTTATACTATAATACTATCCCGTAGAAAAGTCAATAGAAATAATATCATGTCTCCATCACAATGTCAATATATTTCTGGCAAGTGTCAGGAACCCATCCCCCCATGCTGTCATTGCGAGGAGCATAGCGACGAAGCAATCTCTATCTCTGGTTATTTTATTTATGACCCCCCCACCCCCCTCGCTTCTTATCTTTTCCCACCCAAACCACCCTCGGCTCATCTTAGGCTTAACCCGTGGGGTTTTCCCCCTCCCCTCTCCACTGGGGGTTGGGGGAGGGGAGGGGTATAAAAAAATAAAGGGGGTTTTCACACCGATGCTTCAAGCAGTATAATAAATTAGTTATGACTACTAACATGAAAAAACTTAATTACCATACTGACCTCTGCCCTTGTGGTAGTGGAAGAATCATCAGGGAATGTTGCTTAACCAAACGTAATGATACAACGCCCCCAGGAAGTAAGACTGGATATTCTCAATCTCGATGCTATGCACGAGCACTTTCCGATTGTGACCGCAATCTATCACGGGAACACTATATCAGTAAAAGCATTCTAAGTCTACGTGACAAGTCGATAGGTATCACTGGCTTTCCGTGGTTAGACTCCGGTGAACAGCGGTCTATCTCAAAGGCCTCATTAACGGCGAAAGTCCTGTGCTCTCGCCATAATTCAGTTCTATCTGGTTTAGATAGTACTGCTCTTCTATTATTTACCTACCTTATGGGTCTAAGTATCGAAGAAAACAAAGAGGTATTATTAATCAATGGTGAGGAAATTGAGAGGTGGATGCTCAAAGCCCTCTGTGGTGTTGTTGCCTCTGGAAATGTTGTTCAAGATTCAAAACGAATCCTTAGATGGGAACCGCCTTACCACTGGCTTGAGATATTATTTGGTACTGGGCGTATCCCACCTGATTGCGGTCTTTACTACATTATTGGGAAATACCATTTACCTGCAAATCAGTTTGCCATGGTAAATCCTATATGGAATAAGACAAGCGGTGACATTGTAGGTATGACATTCGTGCTGGAAGGATTTCCATTCCTTTTCGCCATGGAGCCACCACCAGAACGTGACAAGCCTACACCTAGTGGAGCCGAGCTTAGATACCACCCTGAGGGCCTGCAAATACGTACTAACAATGATGTACGAGAAGTACATTTTGGCTGGAAGGAAGGGCGCTTCATCATTACGGAGCTTACTGGCGATTAACTGAATCTCACCAGCACAGTGTTATATATGGCTTTTCCTCCGTCCGGCTATGTACGGGCAGTCCAAGATGTTCTTTCTCCCCTCCTTCCTTTTTCCTCCCCCTTTCTGTTGGGGTGGGGATATTGGCATGCTAAGCCGCTGGTGCTCCGAGGGCGGCAGGGTGGGAATAGATATGCAGCGAAGGGTGGAGAAGGGGGGTGAGGTAACTGGATTCCCGCTTTCGCGGGAATGACAGTATAGACTACGCTTACTATTTCCACTCATACTATGTTATAATTCTGGCGTAAATATTACCTGAAAGACTGGAACCGGAACGTTGACGCTTAAAGAAACAATCGCCGAGTTGATTAAAAATGCGGTAATTGCCGCCCAGCAGGCCGGCAAGCTCCCCGCACTTACTCTGCCAGAGATAGCCATCGAGCGACCCCAGAATCCGGAGCACGGCGACTACGCTTGCAGCATCTCTCTCAAGCTGGCGCGGGCCGTCGGCACCAGCCCCCTGGCCATCGCCAGCGAGATAGCCGGTTTTATCACGCCGTCCGCCGAGATTGAAAGCGCTACCGTCGCCCCGCCGGGCTTCATCAACTTCACCCTTAAAAACGACTGGCTGACGCAGCAGGTGGACGCCATACTGGAGATTGGCGAGGCTTACGGCAATATCGAGCTGGGTCAGGGCAAACGGATACAGATAGAGTTCGTCAGCGTTAACCCCACCGGCCCGCTCCACGTGGGGCACGGCCGCGGGGCTATCCTGGGCAGCACCCTGGCCAACGCTCTCACCTCCGCCGACTACAAGGTGGAGAAGGAATACTACATCAACGACGCCGGCAACCAGGTAGACGCTTTCCGACGCTCGCTGTACGCCCGCTACCGGCAGGCTCTGGGAGAGGAAGCCGAGATGCCCGCCGACGGCTATCTGGGCAACTATATTACAGACATGGTCGCAGAGATTATCGCCGAAGAAGGTGACGGACTCGGCAAGCTGTCCGGGGAGGAATTGATTTCAAAACTCGGGCAAATCGGCCTGGATAAAATGCTCGGCCAGATAAAGGCCGACCTTGAACTGCTGGACGTTACCTTCGATGTCTGGTTCAGCGAGCAGAGCCTTTACGACAACAACCAGTACCGGACGGCGCTATCGATGCTGAAACAGGGCGGCTATATCGCCGAAAAGGAGGGCGCCACCTGGTTCGTCTCCACCGCGCTCGGCGAGGACAAGGACAACGTGGTCGTGCGCACCGACGGCACGCCCACCTACTTCGCTACCGATATTGCCTACCACTACAATAAATTCCTGGAGCGCAGGTTCGACAGGGTTATCGATATCTGGGGAGCCGACCACATGGGCCACGTCTCCCGCATGAAGGCCGTCGTCGGCGCCCTGGGCATAGAACCGGAGCAGCTTACCGTCATCATATCGCAGATGGTTACCCTGCGGAGCGGCGGCGAGGTCGTGAAAATTTCCAAGCGCAGCGGGGATATCGTTACCCTGCGCGAGCTGGTGGAAGAGGTCGGCGCCGATGCCTGCCGCTTTTTCTTCCTGTCCCGCACCGCCGACAGCCAGATGGACTTCGACCTTGAGCTGGCCAAAAAGCAATCGGCGGACAACCCCGTCTATTACGTGCAGTACGCCCACGCGCGTATCGCCAGTATCCTGCGAGTGGCACAGGAAAAAGGCGCCGATAGCAGCGATGGCGACGCCTCCCTGCTGACCACCGAACCGGAGCTTATCCTCATACGCAAGATGCTGCTCCTGCCGGAAATAGTCGAAACGATAGCCCGCACCCTCGAACCCCACCACCTGACCTACTACGCGCAGGACCTGGCTACCGTTTTCCATAGCTTTTACAAGCAGTGCCGGGTCGTCTCCGGCGATAAAGCCATGACCGGAGCGCGACTTAAACTGGTGAGGGCCGCCAAGCTCGTGCTGGGCAGGACGCTCGGCCTGATGAGCATGACCGCCCCGGAGCGGATGTAATAAATTTAGTGAGGTCTAGATGAAAAAACGCGTCTTTTCCGGCATTCAGCCGACGGGTAACATCCACATCGGCAACTACCTGGGGGCCATAAAATACTGGGTGTCGATGCAGGAAAACTACGATAATATTTTTTGCATCGTGGACCTGCACGCCATCACCGTACCGCAGGACCCCGGGGTCTTGAATGTCAAAATCCGCGAGGTCTCCGGACTGCTCATGGCCGCCGGCATCGACCCCGAACGGTCTATCGTCTTCGTACAGTCGCACGTCAGCGCCCACAGCGAACTGGCCTGGATTCTCAACTGCTTTCTCCCGATGGGGTGGATGCAGCGCATGACCCAGTTCAAAGAGAAATCGCAGAAACAGAGAGAGCAGGTGAGTGTCGGGCTTTTCGATTACCCCGCTTTGATGGCCGCCGATATCCTGCTCTACGGGACGGATGTCGTACCGGTGGGTGAAGACCAGAAACAGCACGTGGAGCTGGCCAGGGACGCGGCGCAGAGGTTCAACTCCATCTTCGGTGAGACCTTCGTGGTGCCGGAGCCCCTTATCCCCGATGTCGGCGCCCGCATCATGGGACTTGACGACCCCACCAACAAAATGAGTAAAAGCGAGGCCGGTTCCGGCCATGCTATTAACCTGCTCGATTCACCGGACATGATAAGCTCCAAGATAATGAAGGCGACCACCGACTCTCTGCGGGATGTCCTCTTCGACGAGAGCCGCCCCGGCATATTCAACCTGCTGACTATCTACCAGACGTTCACCGGAGAAGATAAAAAGGTGATAGAATCGCGGTTTGAAGGCAAGGGCTACGGCGACTTCAAGAAAGCCCTGGCCGAGGTGGTTATCGAGGGCCTGCGCCCTCTTCAGCAACGCTATGAGGAATTAACCGCTACGCCCGGCCACATCGACTCTATTCTGGCAGCCGGTGCCGAGAAAGCCCGCCCCCTCGCCGAGAAGATGCTCGCCGAGGTTAAGAATAAGGTGGGGCTGGGGTAAAATCTCCGCTCCTGTCATTGCGAGGAGCGTAGTGACGAAGCAATCCGTTATCGTTTCTACCTCACCCCCTGGCCCCCTCTCCTATCAAGGAGAGGGGGAATAATAGGAAGAGGGGCTTCGCCCCTCTTATACTGCCCTCCAATTATGCGAGTCTTACATTCTCTTACACTCTGTTGGGCAGTGGGGTAAATACTACGGGCTAAACCGCAGATGCCCCGAGGGCGGTTTACCCGTTGAAGCTTTAGCGTAAGCGGGGCCTGGGTGGGAAAGAAAATCACCGTGGGGTGTGGGGCTTGGTGGAAAATCATAAGTGGGGTGGCGGAGTGGAAAAGGAAAAGGGGCGGCTTTTCACCACCCCCTACTTGCTATACTTCTTCACGAACCGCTTCATCCGTGTCAGGGCTTCCTCAATATCCGCCAGCGAAGTGGCGTAGCAGCAGCGGACATACCCCTCCCCACACTCCCCGAAGGCCGAACCCGGCACCACCGCCACCTTCTCCTCCACGAGGAGCTTTTCGGAAAATTCCTCCGATTCCATGCCGGTAACTGCTATGGACGGAAAGGCGTAGAAAGCCCCCCTCGGCTCGAAGCAGGGCATCCCGATATCGCGTAATCCCTTGACGATAATCAGCCGCCGCCGGTTGTAGTCCTCCACCATTTCCATCACGCTGGCCTCGCCAGCCCTCAACGCCTCGATGGCGGCCACCTGCGCCATGGTGGGAGCGCTCATAATCGTGTACTGGTGAATCTTGGTCATGGCGGCAATGATTTCTTTCGGCGCCGCCGCGTAGCCGATGCGCCACCCGGTCATAGCGTAAGCCTTGGAGAACCCGCCCAGCAGGATAGTGTTTTCCTTAACGCCGGGCAGGCCGGCAAAACAGGTATGCTCCACGCCGTAAACCAGCCGCGCGTAAATCTCGTCGGAAACCACGAGCAGGTTGTGCCGTCTGGCAACCTCCGCCACGGCCAATAGCTTGTCCCGACTCATCACCGCCCCGGTAGGATTGGCGGGATAGCCGATTAGTATCGCCCTGGTCTTATCGGTAATCCTTGCCTCGATATCCTTCGCCTCGACCTCGAAGTCGTTCTCTTGGCTGGTCGGTACCATGACCGGCTCGCCGCCGGCGAGAATAACGCAGGAATCGTAAGCGACGTAATGGGGGTCGGGCATGATGACCTCATCCCCCGGACTGATTATCGCCCGCATCGCCAGGTCCATCGCCTCGCTGACACCAACGGTAATCAGGATTTCCCCGAAAGGTTCGTATTCTATGTCGTATTTCTCCTGGAGATATCGCGCCGTTTCCTCACGCAGTTCCGGCATCCCCGAGTTCGAGGTGTACATCGTGTAGCCTCTCTCCAGCGACCGCACGGCGGCCTCGCTGATGTGCCAGGGCGTGGCGTAGTCGGGCTCGCCGACCCCCAGCGAAATGACCTCTTCCATGGACGCCAGCAGGTCGAAGAACTTGCGTATCCCGGAAGGCGAAAGTCGATTCACCCGTTCCGAGATAATTTCCTGCTTCTTTCGACTCTGTTCGGTTTTTCTTGCCGACATGATATCTCCTGAGAATACAGCCCTACAGTATTACCGGCTGCCGCTTTACCCCCTCCCCACCCTCAAGAATTTCACCGTCCACCTTGTAACGCTTCAGCACAAAATGGGTAACCGTCCCCTGCACCCCTTCGATATGGGCCAGGTTCTGCGATACGAAGTCGGCCACCTGGCGTTCGGACTTACCCATAACGACCAGCAGCAGGTCGTACGTGCCCGAGGCAAGGTAAAGTGAGCGTACCTGCCCGAATTGTGCAATACGCCCGGCTATGGAGTCGAAACCCGCCTCCGGCTCCGGCGTGACCTTGACCTCGATTATTGCCCAGACCTGGTCGTTTTCAATCCTGTCCCAGTTGACGATTGTCTTATATTTCAGGATAAGTTTGTCTTTCTCCGCCTGCTTGATGAGCCTGGTAACCTCCGCGACGGGCGTTCCGGTCATGGTGGCTATCTGTCTGGTGGTGGTGCGCGCGTCGTTTTCCAGTATTTTTAAAATGTCTTTCAGCATATCCTTACCTCCTCACGACCTCGATTACAGACCACCGTTCCTTGGCCTCATTATAGCAGAGTTGGAAGAACTTGTTATCCCCCGTTTTTACCAGAAAGTGCCTCTCTCCCGGTTCCTGCCACGCCTTTTCTATCCCGACAACCTCGTATTCCGCACCTTCCCACCGGAAAGAGCGCGGCTCCTGAGCATACGTATGTCCAGAGTAGCACTTTACGGTCGGGTTATTCAAGCTCCCACCCCTTCTCTCCCGGATTACATCCTAGTCCGTCCTGTTGATACGCATTCCGGCGAGCGCTATGGCGAACAGTCCCACTCCGAGCAGCGCTATCAGGGTTTCGGTTGAGGCTGACTCCACCAGAGCCAGAACGATACACGCTATGGCCAGTGCCAGCGCTATCACCCTCAGCACGAAAGACATCACCGACTCTCTAATGTTCATGCTTTTACCTCCGTATAACCTTTGATTACGATTTACGCCGTAACGCAGATGAATACCCCCTAAATTACCTTCCCCTCCTGCCTGGCCTTTTTGTCCAGGTACATGCCGACGGCCACCCCGAGGGCCACGCCGAGGGCGGTGCCGATGCCGGGGTTGTCCATTGCCGCCCCGAGCGCCCCACCAAGCCCTGCCCCGATAGCCATGCCGATACCGACACCCATGCCCAGGTAGTGCCCTTTATCCACCAGCTTGTGGACTTTTTTCAGGTGCTCGACCAGTTTATTAACAGCTTTGATGTGTTTTTTGAGGCCTTCTTTGCCGGGCATCTGGACGAGCAGACTCATCTCCTGCATCAGGCTGGTGATTTCCTGCTTGAGCGCCTGGCACTCCGAGCATATATCGGAAAACTCGTCGACTCTTCTGGCAACACGCAGGAGCAGGTCGAGCTTGTATTGCTTGGCGCCTTTCTCCCCCAGCGTCATCTGGTGCTGGCCTATCTCCGTGGCGATTCGGTTATACCACTGGCTGCCGACTTCCATGTTATTTATACCCCACCCCTCGTTTCTTATCTTTTCCCACCCGGCTTGCCCGCCGTAACTTTAGCGTAGGCGGGGCCGCCCTCGTACCATCGGCGGCTTAGGCTGAGGAATTGCCCCACCTTATCCCCACCCGAAATCCCTCTCAATCTCCCTTTGCCAAAGGGAGAAGCTATTATGTTTCTATTCCCGTATCAAGTTTCCCCCTTTATTAAAGGGGGACATGAGGGGGATTTTTAAAGAGAGGCTGTGCCCCTTTTGGACTCCCCTTCTATACTTCTACTAACTTAGGCATCTTCCCACTCTTTGCGAAACCAAAGCCCAATCACCGCATGAGTACTTTTAGCATCCATACCTTGAAAGTCAACACACTCTAATCCGATTTCTTCATAACGTGGATAATCTTTGACTATCCTTTCAGACAAGGATTTTCTAAACCCCTCCCGCAAAAGCTCCTCCCGTTTATTAGGGTCACTGAAGCCTATCGCTATTAAACCATTCGGGTGCTTTCGCAAATCTGAGTCATTATTGAGTTTTTTAATATCTCCAATCGCATAACTATATTGATACTGCTCATTACTGCCCCAAGCTGTGAGTTTCAGCTCAAGGTATATATATTTCTTACTTTCAGGCAACCATATGCCAAAGTCTGGTCGTCGCTTTGAGTCTCCACCTGTCACATATGCGTCAACCTGCACAATGAAACCGGCCAAACGCAAGTGACATGATAGCGAAGAAGCTATCCCTATCTCACGCTCACCAGTTATGGAGATATTATAATCTTTAGGTAACGAAAGAGCTAAATTTCGGCGCTGTCTCACTTCCTGACGAAGCCCGTCACTTAACGTATGAAGTAGAAGCTGTAGCTCTTTTAGCATTAACCCGTTTAGCGTTCCCATCCTTGCCTCCTTAGATTTATTTTATCGCCGCCCGTCTCTTATGCCACTCGGTCGCCTGCTCGTAGGCGTAGGCAACCCTTAATATTGCTTCCTCGCCGAAGTGCTTGCCGATTATTTGCATACCGATGGGCAGGCCGTCGGCAAAGCCCGCCGGCACCGAGATTCCCGGCACCCCGGCGATATTGATGGGCAGGGTGCAGACATCGCTGAGGTACATGGCCAGCGGGTCGTCCGTCTTCTCCCCTATCTTAAAGGGGACGGTGGGCGAGGTGGGGGTAATCAGGGCATCGTACTTCTCGAAGGCAGCGTCGAACTCACGTCTTATCAGGGTGCGCACCCGCTGCGCTTTGACATACCAGGCGTCGTAATAGCCCGCGGAAAGGGCGTAGGTGCCCAGCATGATGCGCCGCTTTACCTCCGGGCCGAAGCCGTTCTCGCGCGTCTTCTCCATGGACTCCCACATGCTGTTGCCCGCGTAAGAGTAGCCGTATTTCACGCCGTCGTAGCGCGCCAGGTTGGCCGAGGCCTCGGAGGGGGCGATAATATAGTAGACCGCCAGGGCATAGGGGGTGTGGGGCAGGGACATCTCTTCAAGCTCGGCGCCCAGTTCCTCCAGCTTGCCGAGGGCGGCCTTCATCGACTCCGCCACCTCCGGCTGCATCCCCTCGACGTAATACTCCTTCGGCACGCCGAGTCGCACGCCTTTCAAATCGGCTTTCAGGCACTTCGTATAATCGGGCACCGGCTCGGGGACGGAGGTAGAATCCCGCTTGTCATGTCCCGCGATAGCATTAAGCAACAGGGCGCAGTCGGTAACGTCCTGCGTCAGGGGGCCTATCTGGTCGAGGGAACTGGCGAAAGCCACCAGCCCGTACCGGCTTACCCTCCCGTAGGTGGGCTTCAGGCCGACGACGCTGCAAAATCCCGCCGGCTGGCGGATGCTGCCGCCGGTGTCCGAACCCAGAGCGCAGACGGCCTCCCCGGCCACCACCGCCACCGCCGAACCGCCGCTGCTGCCGCCGGGCACCCGGCTCACGTCCCAGGGATTACGGGTCACGAACAGCGCCGAGTTCTCCGTCGACGACCCCATGGCGAACTCGTCCAGGTTGGTCTTGCCCACCGTCACCATGCCCTGCGCGTTTACCTTCTCGACCACGCTGGCATCATAGGGAGGCACGAAGTTTTCCAGCATCTTCGACGAGCATGTCGTCTTTATTCCGCGGGTGCACATGTTGTCCTTGATGACAATCGGGACACCCGTCAGCGCGCCGGCTTTACCGGACGCGATAAGCTCGTCGGCCTTCCGTGCCTGCTCCAGGGCCGGCTCATCGGTGACCGTCACCAGCGCCCGGACTTTCGAATCCACCTGCCGTATGCGCTCGAGATAGTCCTTCGTTAGCTCGACGGAGGAGATTTTCTTTTCCTTCAGTAGCCTGCTTGCTTCGTGTATCGTAACCTGCATATTAATATCTACCTGTCTTTCAGCGTTACCATTTCTTCTAAACCCCAACGCATGATTTATTCAAGCACCGCCCTGACCCTGAAGCAGTCGCCCTCCCGCCGTGGCGCATTAGCCAGAATATCCTCCGCCGGCAGGGAAGGCACCACCTTATCCTCCCGCATGACGCTCTGGAGGGCTACCGATTGCGCCGTGGGAGGCACATCGGTGGTATCCACCCGCTGTAATACCTCGAAGTTCTCCAGAAGATTGGACAGCTGCTCGCTGAACCGGGTAATTTCCTCCTCCGTCAGGTCGACCCGCGCCAGGCGGGCGATATGCAACACTTCTTCTCGACTAAGCTTCATAAGCAACTCCCGGAACCATTTTTTTTAAGGTGTTTTACCCGCCAATTATAGCATTCGCTTCCAGCCCAGGCAACCGCATCTAACATAAAGTCGCTTTCTTACCATAAAGGCTATATAATGTATAGTGAAGTAGAGGAGATATCTATTTATCTTGATGAAGGAGGCAAGATATGGGGGAGAGGGTGATGATATTCATTGACGGAAGCAATCTTTACCATTCGCTCAAAAACCATTTCAAAAGGATGGACCTGGACCTCGGCAAATTCTGCCGGAAGCTTTTATACAAACGTCAGCTAGTTAGAATCTATTATTATAACGCTAAAGTAGGCCAGAAACAGGAGCCCGAGATCTATAAACAACAGCAGGCTTTCTTTAACGGCGTCAATGCCATACCCTATACCGAGCTGCGACTGGGACGCCTGGTCTACACCAATCAGTGGCCGACCGCGCCGCCCTACGAAAAGGGCACCGACGTACAACTGGCCACCGATATGATAACCCACAGCTATAAAAGCAATTATGATGTCGCCATTCTCGTCGCCGGGGATAACGACTTCGCCGGCGCCGTCCAGGCCGTCAAAGACAACGGGAAGCACGTCGAGGTTGCCTTATTCGGCAAGCAGGGTACCTCACAGCAGTTGAGAACCGTCGCCGACCGGGTAATAACGATTAATTCGCGGCTGCTCAAGGACTGCTGGAAATAGCTCGCGGCTTCCGGAAAGAAGCTGATGAGGGACAGAGCCAGGAAAATTCGGGGGACGAAGGGGCGCCCCAGCCCGCGGCTTTCCCGGGAAGAAGGCACCATTGTCAAGGACTGGGGCGGGAGATTGCCGGTAGCTCTCGTCTACCCTAATTCTTACTTCCTGGGCATGTCCAACCTGGGAGTTCACGCCGTCTACAAACTCCTGAACAGCCACCTGAGGGCCGTCTGTGAGCGGGTCTTCTACGAGAAAGAAGATAAGCATGCCCCCACAGCCCTGGAATCGGGGCGGCCGCTGGCCGACTTCGCCGTTATTGCTTTCTCCATTTCCTACGAGCTGGACTACTTCAATATCGTGAATATCCTCAAAGCCAGCGGCATACCGTTATACTCTGCCGACCGCGATGAAAGGTATCCCCTGATTATCGCCGGAGGCCCCTGCATCACCACAAACCCCATTCCCCTAGCCCCATTCTTCGACTGCCTTTGCATCGGCGAGGCGGAGTCGCTTCTGCCCGCCATGCTTCCCGTATTACTGGAGAGCATCCTTCCGGGAGAAGAGCCGCGAGACGAACTGCTGAAATCGCTGGCAACGCTGCCGGGTGTCTACATACCCGCCTGTCCCCCGGAAAATCCCGTATCCCGCCAGTATGCTAGAAATCTCGACGACTCTGCCACGACCTCGGTAATACTCACGACGGATACCGAGTTCGGTGATTTATACTTAATAGAGGCGGAGCGGGGCTGCCAGCACGGCTGCCGCTTCTGCCTGGTCAATACCGCCTTCGCCCCCATGCGCTTTCGCTCCGTGGACAGTCTTCTCAAGCAGGCCAGGGACGGACTAAGCCAGCGCCGGCGCATCGGGCTGGTGGGACCCGCCATCACCGACCACCCCCGGATAAACGAGCTACTGGCCGGCCTGAACCAGCTAAGAGCCGAGATATCCATCAGCTCGCTGCGGATAGGCTCTCTGTCTACGGATATCCTCGACGCGCTGACCAGAGGCAAGACGCAGTCTATCGCCATCGCCCCCGAGGCCGGCTCCCAGCGACTGCGCGACGTGATAAATAAAGGCACATCCGAGAGTGATATCCTGGAAGTCGCCGACAGGATAGCCGGCCAGCGCTTTAGTCATCTCAAGCTCTATTTCATCGTCGGCCTGCCGACCGAGACCGACGATGACACCGAAGATATCGTCAAGCTGACTCTGGCCTTTAAAGACAGGCTCGACCGTAAGCAGAGCGGCGCCCGCATCACCCTCAACGTGGCCCCCTTCGTCCCCAAGGCCGGCACGCCTTTCCAGTGGCTGCCCATGGCGTCCCAGGACACGCTGAACCGCCGCCTGGCGATACTGGGGAGCACCCTTCCCTTAAAGGGCATCAAGCTCAACGAGGAAAGCCCCGCCTGGAGTCAAATCCAGGGAGTGCTGGCGCGCGGTGATGAAAGACTCGCCGAAGTCCTGGCCAATATGGAAGAAATTTCCCTGGCCGGCTGGCGCAAAGCCGTAGAAGCAAGCAATCTGGACATTGACTATTATGTCAACCAGAAATGGGATACACAACAAGAGTTGCCCTGGGCTGTGATAGATTCAGGAATGAAAACCGAAAGGCTTTGTGGGGAGCTGGAGAAGGCGCTGGCGTAACCCTACTGCCCCAGCAGCTCCGTCACCACATCGTTTATCTCTTTACCGTCCGCCCTGCCCTTGAGCCTGGGCATCAGTTCCTTCATTACCTTGCCCTTGTCACCGGGGACCTGCGCCCCCACCACCCCTATCACCTCACGTGCCGCCGCCACGACCTCGTCGCGGGTCATCTGCTCGGGTAAATACCCCTGTAAAATTGCCATCTCCGCTTCCTCTTGAGCCACCAGGTCCGGCCGGTTCCCCTGCTTGAAAGCGTCGATGCTCTCCTGGTGTCGCTTGACTTCCCTGGCGATGATGCCGAGGATATCGGAATTGTCCAGGGACGCCTGCTTGGCGATTTCGGCGTTGTTTATCGACGACATCAGCATCCGGAGGGTGGCGCGCTTGACGGTATCGCCGCTCTTCATCGCCTGCTTGATGTCGTCGGATATTTTACGTTTGAGGTCTGCTTCCCGCTCCATAATAACCTGCTTACCTGTTTTTCGCCGTTTCAAGTCGGCCTTCCGCAAAGCGGGTATTCATTACCGACGGTACATTCTGGTGCCTCTGGCAGCACCACGTTTCTTGGCCGCCTTCTTACGCTTGCGCTTTATGCTGGGTTTCTCATAGTGCTCCCGACGGCGCAGTTCCGCCAGAATACCGTCCTGCTGCACCTTCCGGTTGAACCGCTTGAGCAAACTGTCGAAGCTCTCTTCGTCACCAGCTGTAACTTCAGCCAAGTAGCATCACATCCCTTCCAAATTTAATATCCCAATATTATAGGGGGCGCCGACCGGGCTGGCTCTACCCCCAAAACAACCAAGGCCTGTGTGTCTCACAAAAGAAATGAAACACGCCATAATATTGTAATCGGCAAAGGCCATCCTGTCAATAGGCTGCATTGACTCATAGTGAATAACCCCCCAGCAAGCTGACGGGTATTCAGTGGAGTATTTTATAAAATAATTTTAGCTGATTTTAAGGAGTCTTTTAGCATTACCTCCGAGTATTTTCTCCATGTCCTGAGCCGGGATATCCAAAGTCCTGACGCCCACCAACTCCTGAAGCTAAACTATCTTTAACTCTAACATAGGAAGTGGTATCCTTTGTGGGGGCATGCCAATGTGATGCGAAAATATGTCGATAATCATGAGAAATATAGCCTCCTTCGGGAGTTTATATAATTGTACTATATTTAAATATCAATCACCTGCCGCCAAATATGAACGCGCTTTCGTCCGATTCCTTTGCTAGCTATCCCTGAGTCATTATAAGTGTAAACACCCTTGTCCGCATCTGCCAACTCCACTATCATAGCATTATCAACTTTATTCTGGAGATACTGTAGTCCCAATAATACGCAACACGATTACCCCTAACAAATAAACCATTATGAAAAGGAGACGAATTAATGGCTTTAGCCGTCAAAGCACAAAATACGAACAGAAAGGGTAATGGTAAGGTAAAGGCCAAAAAGACATCTCAGGAGATACAGGCAACCGAGCCGGTCTCACCGCCGGCGCACGGAGTGATTTACAGCCAGCGGCTGAACTTCTGTCCCTTTACGGCCCCACCTCTGAAAGCCTACGCGTCAATACTCGGCAGCGAGAGAACGGAGAGGCTGCAGCGGGCCGCCGAGCGCTTGAAAGGACGCAGGGTGCTGGAATTGAATGCCACCGCTCAGGGCGGCGGTGTCGCCGAGATGCTTTACAGTTCCGTCCCCTTCCAGAACAACCTCGGTGTCGAGACTGAGTGGAAAGTTATCAGTGGCAACGAGAAATTCTTTGAATGCACCAAGGGCCTGCATAACCTGCTGCAGGGCATGAAAGGGACCTTTACTCAGGATATGGAAAGGGCCTACTACTCAACTATCGCCGATTGCGCTTGCAGCGACATCATCGACCGTGATTCCGATATTATTATGGTCAACGACCCGCAGCCTCTCGGCCTGGCTCGTCATCTCAAGAGAGCGGGCGCGACCTGGCTCTGGAGATGCCATATTGATATTGAAGAGGCGCCGATGGACGCAAATCCCGGCCTCTGGGATTTTATAACCAACTGGATTGAGCCCTATGACGCCGCTATCTTCTCCGCCGCCCATTACGTCGTCACGCGCTGGCCGCTGCCCAGCTTCATTATCCCTCCCTTCATCGACCCCCTCTCCGAGAAAAACCGCGAGCTTAGCCGGGCGGAGATTGACCGGGTGCTGGATAAATACGAAATCGACAGGAAAATCCCGATTATCGCCCAGATAGGCCGGTTCGACCCGTGGAAGGGGCTGGACAGGACTATCGCCGCTTTCCGCTACGTGAGAAAGGAACTGAAATGCCAGCTTATCCTGGCCGGCGGCATGGCATCCGACGACCCCGAGGGCGGCCGGATACTCGACCAGCTGCGCGAATGGACCAAAAACGACGAGGATATCCACATCCTCCATCTTTCACTCAATAACCGCCAGGAAAACTGGAGAGAAGTCAATGCCCTCCAGCGTTCCGCTAACGTTATCATGCAGCCTTCGACCAGGGAAGGGTTCGGGCTGGTCATTACCGAGGCGCTCTGGAAGGCCAAGCCGGTTGTTGCGGCCAACGTGGGCGCCATCCCCCTGCAAATCAGGGACGGCGATACCGGCTACTTTTACGAAACCCCGCAGAAAACGGCGCGCCGGGTGGCCAATATGCTGAAAAATCCGAAAGCCGCCGAAGCGTTCGGCCAGCGGGCCAAGGAATATGTCGGCGAGCACTTTCTCATGCCGGACCGGATTGCCGATTACCTTAATGCGATGGATATGGCTGTAAACAGTGACGGTCATCATACTATGCCCAATGACAGCATCATCAGCTTCCATCCGTGGTTCAAGATGAGCAAACGGAGAAAATAAATGACAATGCTCGCATCATCTATCCTTTCCGGTTGACAGCGTGATATACTACATAATATAGATACTATGAAAAAGAGCAGAATCGGTGTGCTGACCAGCGGCGGGGACTGCGCCGGACTGAATCCCGCTCTGAAATGGGTGGTTAAAACAGCCATGGACGAACGCCTTGAATGGGAGCGTGGTGTCCGCTACGAAGTCATGGGTATCCGGGACGGCTGGAAGGGACTGGCCAACGTCGACCCGGCCACCTGGGATACCGCCGGATACATCATACCCCTGAACCCGGATACAGTCAGGACCTGGGACAGGTACGGCGGGACGATGCTGGGCACTTCACGGTTTAGTCCCTACGACCCCAAAAACGAGTGTTCCAGGCTGGTAATAGAGAACATCGAAAGACTCGGCCTGGAAGCCGTCATCGCTATCGGCGGCGACGGTACCCTGGCCATCGCCACCCGGATGTTCCGAGAAGGCGTGCACACTATCGGCATTCCCAAAACGATTGATAAAGACCTCCCCGAAACCGACTACACTCTGGGATACGAAACAGCCCTGAACGTCATCGTTGAAGAGGTCGACCGCCTGAGAACTACCGCCGGTTCGCACAAGAGAATATTCGTGGTGGAAACAATGGGTCGCACCGCCGGCTGGCTGGCCCTGCAAGGCGGCGAGGCCTGCGGTGCCTATATCATTCTCATCCCGGAATACGACTTCTCAATGGACAAAGTGAACGAACTCGTTTCGGAGGGGAGAAGGTCCGGGACAAGGTACGAAATTATCGTGGTGGCCGAGGGAGCCAAGCCGAAAGGCGGCACCGAGGTCGTAAAAAAAGAGGGAGTCGATAGCTTCGGCCATAAAGCCCTCGGAGGCATCGGCGGATTCGTCGCCCGGGAAATCGAAAAAGGCACCAAGCTGGAGACGCGCAGCGTAAACCTCAGTCACCTCCAGCGCGGCGGCGCCCCCTGCGCCTACGACCGCAGAATGGGGAGATATTTCGGCATTGCCGCCGTCGACCTGGTGGTGAGAAAAAAGTACGGTAATATGGTCTGCGTACATAACGGCAAAATTACCTACTGTCCGATGGAAAACATCTACGGAAAGCTGAATCTGGTCGATATCCCTACCCAATACGATGCCGATAGATACAACGGACGCCGTACTATTCTGAACAATGGTAAGAAGAAAAATGCCAAACGAGTCAAGTCATATAAAAAACAAAAATAATATCGATACCCTGATAGAGCTGGCCGTCTTCGGGGCCGACCCTCAGATGAAGGAGGAACACTATCGCGTCATCCGGGAGATGGCCCGCAGTGGCGGCACTTACCCCGCCAGCATCCAGGGACTTTACGAAGCCTCCGGTAAAGGGCTTTATAATGGTATCACCGTGCCTGCTATCAATATCCGCGGCATCACCTACCATGTCGCCCAGGCAGTCTTCAGAGCGGCCATAAAAGACGGAGTGGGCGCCTTCATCTTCGAGATAGCCCGCTCCGAGATAGGCTATACGATACAGAGTCCGGGAGAGTACGCCGCCTGCATTCTGGCCGCCGCTATAAGAGAAGGATTTCAGGGCCCGGTCTTTATCCAGGGCGACCACTTTCAGGTCAGGCGGAAAATGTACCGGGAAAATCCGGAAGGCGAACTGAACGATATCAAGGAACTGATACGGGATTCCGTCAATGTCGGCTTTTACAATATCGATATCGACGCATCCACCCTGGTTGATTTGACCAAATCCGGACTCGAAGAACAGCAGGCAAAGAACTCACAGATTACAGCGGAGATGACACAGTTTATCCGCGGCATCGAGCCAAAAGGCGTCACCATCTCCGTAGGTGGTGAAATCGGTGAAATAGGTAAAGGCAACAGCACCATAGACGACCTCAAGGCCTATATGGACGGCTATCGCCGCCTGCTGGACACAGGCGTTAAAGGAATCTCCAAAATCAGCGTGCAGACCGGGACATCGCACGGCGGTGTCGTTTTACCCGATGGCTCGATTGCCGAGGTCAACGTCGATTTCAATACCCTGAGGGAGCTCTCCAGAGCAGCCCGGGAGGAATACGGCATGGGCGGGGCGGTACAGCACGGCGCCTCCACCCTGCCCGACGGAGCCTTCGACATGTTCCCGCAGGTCAATACGGTAGAGGTGCATCTGGCTACCGGGTTCCAGAACATGATATACGACAGCCCCAGCTTCCCCGCAGACATGCTGGCGACGATACACAAACACCTCGACGCTCAATACAAAGACGAGAGAAAGTCCGGGGAAACCGAAGAACAATTCTTTTACAAGACACGTAAGAAGGCCTTCGGCGATTTCAAGAAGGAATTGTGGCACCTCCCGGAGTCGAATCACCGCGAGATAATGAAGGAACTGGAAGACCGCTTCTCTTTAATCTTCCACAAACTCAACGTAATCAATACCAGAGACATGGTCCAGAAGTACGTGACCGACGCGGCCACGCCTGTATAATTTATCTATCATCCCCAAATAAAAAAGGCTGGATATTCCTGAATAAGTAAATACCCAGCCCTATATATAAATCCCTTTTAATATACCGGCTTCTATTTCTTGCCGATTCTAAACATCTTGGTGCCGCAGGTCGGGCATACACCCTGCGTCGCCGGCTTACCATTTTTCATCGTAATGGCTTTAGGGTCTTTCATTTCTTTCTTGGCGCGGCATTTCACGCAATATGCTTGCATGTGTTTCCTCCTTCCCTCAAAGCTATTTGCTATAAACAATAAACTATTGTTACGCTCATGTCAAGAGGCGCACACGAACAAATGAGAATTTTATTATACACAAAATATCAATTCTTTACACTGGAAAGACACTCAGGGGCAGTAAGGTGGCCATTTCTACCCCCTACTATCGGTATGAATTCAGCCATACTTATGCTATACTCTGTAAACAAGATAACGTAAAAGAGGACTCGGGAAATGGCCAAGACCAGAGTGGGCATCATCAACGTTACCGGCTATGCCGGCGTCGAGCTGGCGCGTATATTATGTCAACACCCTGAGGTACAGCTTACTTCGGTCACCGGACGCAGCGCCGCCGGGCAGGTACTGAGCGATTACTTCCCCCACCTGAAGAGCGCGGGAATGACGATAGAACCCGAGCTTGGAGAGGTAGACCTAGCTTTCTCGGCGATGCCTCACAAGGAGAGCGCCCGGGAAATCATGCCGCTTATCGATAAAGGCCTCAAAGTAGTGGATATCAGCGCCGATTTCCGTCTGAAGGACGCTGCGGACTACCCGCAGTGGTACGATTTCACGCATCCGGCACCAGAGTTGCTGGCCAAGGCAGTCTTCGGCTTACCGGAGCTTCACCGCGAGAAGATAAAATCAGCACAGCTGGTCGCCAATCCGGGCTGCTACCCTACCGGGGCAATACTGGCCCTGGCCCCGGCCGTGAAGGAAGGCTTGATTGAACCCGATATTATCGTCGATAGCAAGTCGGGCGTTTCCGGGGCCGGGCGCAGCCTCAACCTGACGACCCATTATTCCGAAGCTAACGAAGATACCACCGCCTATGCCCTGGGCGGACACCGCCACCTGCCCGAAATTGTGCAGGAACTGAAGCTGCTCAGCCCAGAGTCGTCCCCTTCGATAACCTTTATCCCCCACCTGGTACCGATGACCCGCGGCATACTGACAACTGCCTACGCCCCGCTGGTAACGGATAAAATAGCCGACGGTAAAAAGGGAGAGGAAGAGCTGCTCAATCTCTACCGCGATTTTTATAAAGATGAACCTTTCGTCAGGGTAGTAGCGTCTCCGCCGCACACCAAGCATACCTGGGGGAGTAACTACTGCCATATCCACGCCACCATCGACCACCGCACCGGACGCCTTATTGCCATCAGCGCCATCGATAACCTGGTAAAAGGGGCGGCGGGGCAGGCTGTCCAGAACATGAACCTCATGCTCGGCCTGCCGGAGACGACGGGACTCGAAGCGCTGGCGGTTTACCCCTAGCGACGGAATTCTGGTAGAAGCTAGTTTGTGGTCTCCCGCTCTACCCTCTCTTTGTAGGCAGCCATTAACCGTCGGGTAATTTCCCCCGGCTTCCCGGTGCCGATGGTCACCGTATTTCCAGTACCATCGCTGACCGCTGTCAGCGGCATAATTTCAATCATCGAATTGGTCAGAAAAGCCTCATCGCACTGCTTGATTATGCCCAGACCTACGGTACCCTCGGTGACGATTATCCCGAGTTCATCGGCCAGTTCCATTATCACATCGCGGGTGATTCCCGGCAGGACACCGCTTTCCAGGGACGGCGTCACCAGCCTTGACCCCTTTACGAAAAAGACATTACAGCCGCCGCCCTCGGCGATGTACCCATCTTCATTCAAGAGCAAGGCCTCGTCCAGTCCGTGCGCCGCGGCCTCCTTCCGCGCCAGTACGTTTACCAGATAGTTCACCGACTTAGTTCCGGAGATAGAAGACTGCGCACAGCGGCGCAACGTAGCGATGCCGACCCTAAAACCCTGCCCGTACTTCTCGGGTGAAAAACTGTGATACGGCCGGGCCGTGACGACGATGGTCGGCTGTCCGGCTTTTCCCTCCCAGGGAAGAGAGTCCGACTCACCGTTGGTGACGGTCAGGCGCAGACGGGCGTCTTCCAGCTTATTTGCCTTCAACGTATCCCGGCAGGCTTCACCGAGGTTAATGCCCGCCAGCGATGTACCCAATCCGATAGCCTCCGCCGAGCCGAGCAGTCGTTTTATATGCCGCTCCAGAAGAAAGATTTTCCCATGATAGGCACGCATCGTTTCGAACAGTCCGTAGCCGTAGAGGAAACCTTGGTCAAAGACGGATATACGCGCCCCGGAACGCGGCACGAGTGAGCCGTTCAGGTATATAATCTCTTCCATATATTACCCTCCCGCGGGCACCGAAAGTTTCAGGAAATTGGATAGAATATCGTGGCCGGTCGGTGTCATGATGGACTCCGGGTGAAACTGGATGCCTTCGACGACATCCCGTCGATTCCTCACCGCCATAATGACACCATCTTCAGTCTTCGCCGAGACTTCCAGAGATGCCGGTACGGATTCGGCGCCGATAACCAGCGAATGATAACGCCCCCCGGCCAGCGGCGATTCCAGCCCCTCGAACACGGTTTCACCGTCGTGGTAAATTACCGAGTCCTTGCCGTGCATGGGGAGTACCGCCCGCTTAATCTGCCCGCCATACACGTAGCCGATACACTGGTGCCCCAGGCATACCCCCAGAATGGGAATCCTGCCGCGGAAGTACCGAACGACATCGTTGGAAATACCGGCCTCCAGAGGCGTGCAGGGACCGGGCGAGATGATGATATGGCTTGGCGCCAGGGACTCAATCTGCTCCAGCGTTATCGCGTCGTTACGGTAGACCACCGGCTCCTGCCCCAGTTCCCCCAGGTACTGGACCAGGTTATAGGTAAACGAATCGTAGTTATCAATCACCAGAATCACGCTCTTATCTCCACTTCTCCCTGTGGCGACAGGTTGAGGGCCTGTATTAAAGCTTTGCCCTTGTCCAGAGTCTCGATGTACTCCGCTTCCGGCTCGGAGTCATAGACGATAGCGCCCCCCACCTGAAAATAGGCCCGGCCGTCCTTGACGATAATCGTCCGTATCACGATATCCAGGTCCATGTCGCCGCCGAAGCTGAGGTAGCCCAGCGAGCCGGTGTAAACACTCCTACGGGTCGGCTCAAGCTCGTCGATAATCTCCATAGCCCTTACCTTGGGGGCTCCGGTGATGGAGCCACCCGGGAAGGTGGCCTTGAGCAGGTCGATGCGGTTTTTCCCCTCGCTTAGCTGCCCCACCACGGTGGAGGTCAGGTGAAAAACGGTGGGATACGTTTCCAGAATAGTCAGTTCCGTGACCTTTACGGTGCCGTAGCGGCAGACACGCCCGATATCGTTCCGCTCAAGGTCGACAATCATGATATTCTCCGCCCGGTCTTTGACACTCGCCAGCAGGCTCTCGGCCAGCGCCCGGTCTTCCTCGGGAGTCTTGCCGCGCGGCCTGGTACCCTTGATGGGACGTGTCTCCACCCAATCGCCCCGCACCTTAAGAAACCTTTCCGGCGAAGCCCCGACAATACTGACGCCGCCGAAGTTAAAGTAGTTGGCGAACGGCGCCGGATTGATGTTCCGCAGGCGCTTATAAAGCTCGTACGGCGGAATGGTCAAATCAACTTCGAGTCTTTGCGAAAGATTCACCTCAAAGATATCGCCGGCGCAGATATACTCGCGGGCGGTCGCCACCGTTTTAAGGTATTCCTCGTGGGAGAAATTAGCTTTAAGCACGATACCTTTGTCGGATTGCACCTCTTGAATATCGGAGGGAGGCGGACAGAGCAAGACCCAGTTCCTTAACTCGTTCATTCTTTCTTCCGCCCGGCGCTGTCTTTTACTCTCCTCAAGCTCCGGGAAGCCGGTAGAAACCAGGTACGTTTTATTTTGCAGGTGGTCGAAAACCACGGCGGCATCGTAGAAAGCCAGGTAACACTCGGGAAGTCCTAAATCGTCAACGGCGGTGGTCGGCAGACGCTCGATGAAATGGCACAAATCATAGCTGAAATACCCCACCGCCCCGCCAGCAAACGGTATCCCTACCTGGCTGCCGTCCAGTGCATATATTTCCAGCAGTTCCCCGAGCGCATCGAAAGGATTGCCCCTCCTTACCTCCTCCACCCCATCCCTGATGAGTGTGACTCTATCGCCCCGACTCCGCAGCACCAGGAAGGGGTCGCTGCCCATGAAGGAGTAGCGCCCCAGCTTGGCCGGGTCCATGCCGCTGTCCAGGAAAAAACTGAAAGGACGCCCGGCAAAGGTATCAAAGCACCAGGCAGCGTCCGGCGCCATATGTATCTCTTCAACAAGCGGATAGCGCGCTTTCATTCCGTACCGTCAACTCCCGATAGGTTCACCATTGATTATATACCGAATCTGGTAACTTAATAAAATGACCGGGGTTACTCTAACCCAACAAATTTATATCTTCCCGATGTTGCCACTTCACTCTGGCTCTGCTATGCTGTGAAAAACAGTAACATGCCAAACGAAAACATCTCTTATTTTCGCCGCCGGGATTACGTCAAGATAACCGTCTTCGGCTTTGCCCTGACCGCCCTGTGGCAGAGTCTGCACACCATCATCCTGCCGCTGCGGTTACTGGACTTTGTTCCCGAAGCGCAGAAAAACACGTACCTCGGCCTGATGACCCTATGCGGTCTGTTCCTGGCCATGCTTGTCCAGCCGATAGCTGGCGCCATCAGCGACCGCTCCGGCTTCAGGTGGGGCCGGCGCCGACCCTATATTTTAATCGGCGGCATTATATCCCTGCTCATCATCCCCGGCATCGGCCTCGTCAGCAGCTATATAGCCATATTTGCCGTTTACTGCCTGCTGCAACTGGCCAGTAATACGGCGCAGGGGCCTTTCCAGGCCTTTATTCCCGACCTGGTGCCGCCAGGCAAGCGGGGGGTGGCTTCAGGGGTCAAGGCCCTGCTTGAAATTGTCGGCGGGGTAATTCTGGTATATCTCTCCAGCCTTCTCATGGACCGCTATTTCGCCGGAGAAGGCAGCCAGTGGCTATGGCTGGTCCTGGGAATACTGGCGGCAGTCTTGCTGGGAGCTATGATTGCCACGGCCATAATGGTCAAGGAGACACCGGTAAAAGCTGGTAGCCAGAGGACTTCGCTACTGCCGGAACTGTACCGAACAGCCAGAGACGTTTTCGCCGACCGTGATATCGTGTGGTTTCTGGCCTCCCGACTGCTCGTCTATATGGCTTTCACCACCATCCAGCAGTTCGCCCTTTACTTCCTCAGGGACGTCATCGGTGTGACCAATCCCGCCGAGGCAACGGCACGTTTTTCCATATTCGCCGTGGTCGGCATGCTGATTGTGGTCTGGCCGGCCGGCTACCTCTCCGACAGGATAGGTCGTAAGCCCATTACCATTGCCTCGGGACTGCTGGGCGCTCTGGGTATGGCCATCATCGCTCTATCGCAGGAATACGGCACGATACTATGGGCTGCCGGAATCATCGGTATAGCCATGGGGGCCTTTAACAGCGCCAACTGGGCACTCGCCACCGACCTGGTAACTAAAGGAGAAGAAGCCCGATACCTCGGCATTGCCAATATGGCTACGGCGGGCGGGGCCGCCCTGGCGCGCGCTATCGGCCCGGCCATCGACTTCTTCAATAGCCGAAGCCCCGGACTCGGTTATAACTTCATGCTGATGGTCTGCCTGGCGTACTTCATCGTCGGTGCGGCGCTGGTTCTCAAAGTAAAGCGCCGGAACTAATTGAACCATGGTATGGCTTTGAATCCAAGCGAAGCCATGTAAGTCATGAACACGTAAGAAATCGTCCTGCCCAGCCAGCAGGCCACGAAGAATCTCCATAACGGCATACGAAGGGCGCCGGCGATGATGCCGACAACGTCAAAAACGAACGGGACAATCGACATGAGAAACACAGCTATCCACCCCCACCTTTTTACCCAGCCCTCCACTCTATTATAAACTTTACTCTTCGTCAGCAAGCCACGGCCGCTGCGACCGGCGACATAGCCCGTCAGCTCCCCGATAGCCGCCCCGAGGCCACCCGCCAGCCCGACAATGACCGGTGAAGGCAGCGCGGCCCCCAGCGTCATCATTATCGTCATATTGCTGACCGGTAATATAATGGTAGCGTTCAGGATGACGCTTATAACGAAAGCGCCCAGATACCCGTAGGCCCGCAGTTCCCGGAAAATGTCGGGGTTCTGCCAGTAAAGATAGACTATACCCACCATGATACCGATAGCCACCAGCAGGCCGGCCAGAGGAATAATTCTCTTCCTAAGCCAGATTAGCTTCCTCAGCCCGGCCGGTGTTTTGGGCGTAAACACGTTCAGGATCTGACCGTACAGGGCGGTAAGGCGTTTCCCGAGTCCAGCCTTGGCTTGTGCTACCTGCGGCTTCTCAACATTAACTTCATCCATATGCTGAGGTATTATACCATGCCCCAGTCGCGCCCTGATAACCGCCACTTGTTTTTCCCCCGCCACAGAAGCTATAATGAACGGTAACGGGAAAGGAGACCGTAAAATGCCGTCTTACGCCTATTTTCAGAAGAAGTTCATCCCTCTGGAAGAAGCTAAAATAGGGATAATGACCAATGCCTTCCACTACGGTACGGCAATCTTCGAAGGCATCCGGGGCAACTGGAACAGTGAGCAGAAACAGACGTATATCTTCCGTCTGAAAGAGCATTACGAGCGAATGGAAAAAGGATGCCGGGTGTTGAAACTTACCCTGCCTCATTCCATCGACGAGCTCTGCCGATTAACCGTGGAACTGGTGGCGAAGTGCGGCTTTGAGGAAGATGTCTATATCAGGCCCGTGGCCTATAAAAGCTCACAGGCACTGGGCGTGCGCCTGCATAACCTGGATGATGACTTCTTTATGTTTGTCATACCGTGGGGGCCTTACCTGGATGTGGACAAGGCGAGGTGCTGCGTCTCTTCCTGGCACCGCCCGAATGATAACGTGATTCCGCCCCAGATTAAGGCTGCCGGTATCTACATCAATAACGCGCTGGCCAAAACGGAGGCCGTCGGCAATGGCTTTGACGAGGCTATCATGCTCGCCCCGGACGGCCACGTCTCCGAGGGTAGCGGCGAAAACATCTTCCTGGTGATTGACGGCAAGCTGGTCACACCAGCTACCTATAATAATATCCTCACTGGCATTACCCGTAATACCGTGATAGATCTGGCCGGAAAAGAGCTGGGGATAGAGACGGTTCACCGGGCAATCGACCGCAGTGAACTCTACACCGCTGACGAGTGTTTCCTTACGGGCACCGCCGCCCACGTGACGCCGGTGGCTGAAATAGACGGCCGCAAGATAGGCAACGGCGAAATCGGTGAAATCACCGCCAGTTTACAGGAGATATACGTCAGAGTAATCAGGGGCGACCACCCCGAATACATGCACTGGTGCACCCCGGCCTATAAGAAATAAGTCTGATACTGTCATTGCGAGGAACGTAGTGACGCGCCTGCACGCCGAAGTGCGTTACGGCACGCAGGCGCGGCAATCTCAATGAACAGCTTGATTCAATTTAGGGATTGCCACGCTTCGCTCGCAATGACAACGGTGCTTTAGGCTACCTGCCTGACGATGGCGATGACTCTACCCTGAATCTCGACATTATCGGGGTCGGCATAGAAAGGCCGCATCTGTTCGTTGGCCGGCTGGAGCCGGACGCGGTCGGATTCGGCATACACCTTTTTCAGCGTAGCCTCTTTTTCCGCCCTGAGCCATACGGCGGCCATCTCGCCATTCTCCACCGCGTTGACGTGCTGCATCAGGACGATATCGCCGTCATTAATCAAGGCATCCACCATGGACATTCCCTTTACCCGCAGCGCGTAGATATCTTCCCGGCCGCGGGTAAGCTCACGCGGCACCTCCATGGTCTCCGAGACCGCGGCAACGTCCCAAGTATCGGGAGTCGGCACCGGAATCGGTTCGCCGGCGGCTATCATTCCGATAACGGGCACCGGCACCGGCGAATCGGAGGTTTGTGTGCGCGTGAGCAACGTAATGCCACGCGAAACATCGGCATGGCGGCGAATATGGCCCCGACTCTTCAATATGTTCAGATTATAGTCCACCACGGAGGTCGAGCTGATATTGCATCCGGCCTGGATATCCCGGATAGAGGGCGGGTAGCCATTGTCGGAGAGAAAACGCTCGATAAATTTGATGATACGCCTTTGTTTATCGGATATCTTTTTCATGCCGACTCCTGAAACCGGCGATAAATATAACGAACACCCGTTCTATAATTACTATATAATAAAGTGTTTTCGTTGTCAATAACCAGAACGAGGATTTTTTAGCGAATCTAAAGAGATACGAGAAAAAGCGGGCCGACCGTTAACTTTCTAAGACTGTTCTGCCCTGGTAATTATCTACTGTCGGTCTCGTCACAGGCAGCATTTTGCTGGCCGGCGGCCAGGGTCTCCAGCGCCAGCTTGTCCATCTCAAGCTGCACCGGTATCGGGTAATCACCGGTGAAACAGGCCAGGCAGAAATTATCCCTGGGCAGGCCCACCGCATTAATCAGCCCCTCGATGCTCAGGTATCCCAGCGAATCGGCGCCGATAAAGTCGCAAATCTCCTGCACACTCTTCTGGGCCGCAATAAGCTCCCGGCGCGTGGCCATATCCACGCCGAAAAAGCACGGGTATCTGATCGGCGGCGCGCAGATACGCATATGAATCTCTTTAGCGCCCGCCTTCCGTAATATCTTCACCACGCTGGGAGTCGTCGTGCCGCGCACGATACTGTCGTCGACGACCACCAGACGCTCACCATCCAGCACCTGGGGCAAGGGATTGAACTTCAGCTTGACACCGAGGTCCCGGATACGCTGGTCGGGTTCAATAAAGGTGCGTCCGACGTACCTGTTTTTAATCAGTCCCTCGACGACGGGAATGCCGGACTCCCGGGCAAAACCCGTACCGGCCGCCGTGGCTGAATCGGGCACGCCCATAACGAGATCGGCATCAACCGGATACTCGCGGGCCAGCCCCGCCCCCATAGCCTGCCGTGCCTGGTAGAGCAGCCTCCCGTTAATCAGACTGTCGGGACGGGCGAAGTAGATATACTCGAAGATGCACGCCCCCTTTTTATGCGCTCCCCCTCGATAGCTCTCCAGGCCATTCTCGTTGATAGCGACTATCTCACCGTGGTCAATCTCCCTGACGAAACTAGCACCGATATGGTCCAGAGCGCAGGTCTCGGAGGCTACTACCCAACCGCTATCAACCGTACCCAGGCATAGAGGACGCACACCGAACGGGTCACGGACCGCGAACAACTCTCGCGGCGTTAATACGACCAGGGAATAAGCGCCCTGAAGCCGCCGCATGGCATACTGTATCTTCTCTACCCAGCTTTTCCCTGAAGAGGAAAGGATGAGGTTGGCGATAACCTCGGTATCCGTGGTGCCGCGGAACTTATACCCCTGTCCGCTAAGCTCTTCATAGAGGTGTGTGGCGTTAATAATATTGCCGTTATGTGCGATGGCGATGGTAGTGTCATCGTTACTAACCACAATTGGTTGAGCATTGGCCGCCCGACTGGAACCTGCTGTAGAATAGCGGTTATGCCCGATGGCGATATGGCCGGTAAGTCGACTCAACGATTCCTCATCGAACACATTGGACACACGTCCCATACCGGTATAAATCCTGATTTTCTTGCCGTCGGACGCGGCAATGCCGGAGCTTTCCTGGCCGCGGTGCTGGAGCGCAAAGAGTGCGAAAAAAGTAAGACGGGCTACATCCTCATCCGGGGAATAAACACCAAAAACTCCGCAAGACTCGCGCAAGATTAACCCGCCTTTAAGTTCGTCTTGACTAATCCTCTATTATCATTATAGCTTATCTACAGCCCGGCGGTCAATTCATCACAAGCCAATTTACGGGGACTTCAGCCAGTCCAGAACAGCATTAACCGCCCTGCCCTCCCGCCGCAGCCGGTGACCGGCCCCATCGATAACGACCAGCTTCTTTGGATTCCCGGCCTTCTCGTAGAGACTATGGGCATGGTCAACGGGCACCGTCTCATCCTGGCTGCCGTGAACGAGCAGCAGAGGCCTGGGAGCAATCCCGGCCACATAGTCGAGGGGAGTAACCTGCTTGAGGTTATCGAACCATCCGCTGAGGGACGGCGGAAAATCGTCATCCCTGATGGCGCCGATATCACGGTAACGGTCAATGATGGACTGCGGGTTGCCGGACTCGGTGAAAAGCCCGAAGTGGGCCGGGCAGGCGCAGGCCGCCACCCCGGAAATCCGCTCATCCTTCGAGGCCACGTAGACGGATACGGCCGCCCCGGCGCTGAAGCCGACCAGGTACAGATGGGACTTATCGACATTATTCAGACCACGCAGGTAATCGATGACAGCCTGCAGGTCGCGTGTCCAGCCGAGGAAGTCCAGATTGCCGCCGCTATCTCCCGTACCCCTGAAATTAAAGAAGCAAGTGGCGAATCCTTCCCGGCAAACCCTCTCCGCCAGTTCCGGATAACCGCCGTCGCCCGGTTCCGGGGGACTGCCTGACGGCGCGCCGTGACAGAGGCAGACCAGCCGGTATCGAGCTTTTTCATCGGGCAGGAAGAGCTGCCCGACGATAGAAATGCCGTCAACCTGTAGAACAACGAAATCTTTATACACGCACAATCCTGTCAGGGCCACGAAAAGGGGCAGAAGTATATAAAACTAGATATATCTGCCTACGGACCTGGCAATAGTCCGCAGTTCTTCCATGAGACGGGTGAAATCCGAGAGCGAAAGCGACTGCAGGCCATCGACGAGGGCTTCCTTGGGATTGGGGTGGACTTCGATGAGAAGTCCGTCGGCGCCGGCGGCTACGGCTGCCTTGGCGATGGCCGGAACCAGTGAGTAGTGTCCGGCGGCATGGCTGGGGTCGACGATTACCGGCAGGTGGCTGTTCCTCTTAAGCACCGGTATGGCGGAAATATCCAGCGAGAAGCGGATGCTGTCCTCGAATGTCCGGATACCGCGCTCGCAGAGGATAACCTGGTTATTTTCCCCCGTCAGAAGGTAATCGGCGGCGGTAAGCCACTCGGTGATGGTACAGGAAAAGCCGCGTTTCAGTACCACGGGGCGGCGGCTCTTGCCGGCATTGGTCAGCAGGGCGAAGTTCTGCATATTACGCGAGCCGACCTGAAGTATATCCGCATAGGAAGATACCAGCTCCACGTCGTGCGGGTCTACCACCTCGGTGACCACCGGCATCCCGTACTGTTCCCTGGCTTTGGCCAGCAGCTCCAGTCCTTTTTCCTGCATACCCTGGAAGCTGAACGGAGACGTGCGCGGCTTGAAGGCGCCGCCGCGCAGGATGCTGGCCCCGGCTTTTTTTACGGCTTCGGCTGCCTGCATAAGCTGGTCTTCACTTTCCACGGCGCAGGGACCGGCGATAACAACGATACGTTCGCCCCCGATTTCCACCCCGCCGCAATCGACCAGGGTATCCCTGGGGTTGAACTCGCGGGAGGCGAGCTTGTAGGGCTTCATGATACGGGTAACGCTCTCGACGCCGGGCAGCACGGCAAATATATCGGTGGGTATCTGGCCGGTGTTGCTCCCCAGAAGGGCTACGACCGTTTTATCGGTGCCCAGGTTCAACTGAACGTCAAGCTCCAGCGATTTCGCCTTCTGCACCACGTCGTCGACTTCCTGCTGGCTGGCGCCCGTCCTCATTTCAACTATCATGGTCTTTTACACTCGCTCCTTTACGGGTTAAACGACTCCCCGCTTCATTCCACAGTAATGATAATACTAGAGCCATGACGGGGTCAAGAGATGGATTCGGTTACTTCCTGACTCCCCTTTTTCACCCCGCGATTTACCGACAGGCGCAGGAGCTTGATGGCGGCCACTTCGACCCAGATTATCATGTTGGCCACAAGAATCCTTTCGAGCAGGCCGAACCAGCTTACGTCGTCCTGGAGGACTCCAATTACTATCACGAGGATGAGAGCCAGAATACCGGCAACTATCGTGTAGATGAAAATATTTTTCCAGTTGGGGTCGTTCCGGAGGCTGGGCACAATGGCCAAGACAGCTACGGGGAAAAGCCAGAAAACGCCGGTGGCCGTGAGGCCGTGGATGGTGCCTTCGATAGTGTCCGGCCCGCCGACAGGGTCGGTGCGGAAAGCGCCGATGAGGAGCAGTCCGAAGCCGAAGAAAACGAGGAGGCCGATGCTGATATGAAAGCCCCGCGCTCTTTTAATATTGAAGAGGAGCCCGGCGACGAATATCTCCACGAGGAGGCCGATGGCCAGGAAACCAATCGTTTGCAGCCACCCCAGCCGCGTGAGCGCCAGGCTGCTGATAGAGTCCCGCACCAGGCTGTAGTCGGAATTGGTGAAGGCCGCCGTAATATCGGTGACGGCGAGCACCAGCGGCCCGGCCATACCTGCGAAGGCCAGCGCGCTGTGGATATTCAGCCGTTTAAAGAAAGATAAAATTTGTAATAGGACATACATTGGATTATCCCGTCAGGGAAAATAGTTTTATGTCTATTATAGCTTGGAACAGCTATGGCGGACAAGACTTCAGGGGGGTTTCTGGGGTTTTTATCTACCTCACCCCCCTTGTTAATTTTGGTGACCTATCCCCCTGTGGTTCTTTCCGTTTTGTCATTGCGAGCGAAGCGAAGCAATCTCTGTCAGCGTTTTTGGAGATTGCCGCGGTCGCTAACGCTCCCTCGCAATGACATTGAGGCTTTAAGTGGAAAAAGTAAGAGGGGCCAAAGGGTTTAAATCCCTCTCACTCTCCCTTTACGAAAGGGAGACGACCCATTGTATAAAAAACAGTCTCCCCCTTTGAAAAAGGGGGACTAAGGGGGATTTTCTTACAGCGAGGGTGGGCATGGGTGGGAAGGAGATAAACGATTAGATTATTTCACCTCAGTTTCTTTTTCTATCCTCAAAAACTCATCTTCTAACCGAGTGAACTTTTTTATTGATATGCCCAAATAACAAAGCAAATATAATACCCAAGCAATTAAGATTAAAACCAAAGGAGTATTGAATAAATCTGACATTCCTACTGAATTTGTGGTAACTGTCATGATAAAAAATAGTATACTTATACCAAGTATACCTAATAGGCGAAATAATAATTCACGTAACTCCAATAATCCTTTATATAAATTGTGAGCAACATTATGGTCAAGGTTTGCGTGTGTAAGCATTACAAAAAGGTCCATTAAATATTTACCCAATTTAGACTTTTCAAGAAACTCGTTCATTTGTCTTTCAAGCTGAGGCAAGTCTCTTCTAGCAACTTGAACTTGCCACTCCAAAATATTCACCTGCTTGGCATACAACTCTTCAGTTGTTCCAAGAAATAATGTGAGCTTATCAAAATTGTAATTAAATGTTATGTAACTTTTGGTAGGTGGTACATACCGTGACGGTTGCTTTTCTGACATTTTTCTCACTCTCTTCCAAGCTTTCTATTATTATATCACCCCACCCTTCTCACCACCCCCTCCAATACCCCCTTCCAGATTCTAAAAATTTTCTTAAAATTTATCCTTATCTGCGTCCTCCCCACGTGTATTTCGTCGCGGAGGACGGGGGCGAGCTTTTCTTTATCGAAGGGGAGGCCCTGGAAGCGGCGTAAGATTATCTGGCCTTCCTCGGTGGATATGGACTCTATACCCGCTTTGGCCGCCAGGTCCTTAATCCTGACGGCGTAGAAAAGGTTGGCCACCTCCGGCGGCGGCTTGCCGAAGCGGTCGGCATACTCCTTCAAAATACCGTCCAGCTTATCGGCGACATCTATATCCGCCAGCTTCTTGTAAAGCTCCAGTCGTGTCTCGACGTCGGGTACGTAGTCCTCGGGGATAAAGGCGTCGAGGGGTAAATCGACGGTGGGTAAAGGGAGTTTGGGCGGCGGTTTGGGCGCCCCGGCCCTTAACGCTTTCTGCTCCTCGACCGCCTCGGCAAGTAATCGTGTGTACAGGCTGAAGCCGATGGCGGTAATGTGGCCGCTCTGCCTCGGCCCGAGCAAAGTCCCCGCGCCCCTTATCTCTAAATCCTTCATGGCGATGCCGAATCCCGCGCCGAGCTCGGTGGCCTCGTAAATAGTCCGTAAGCGCTGGTGGGCCACGGGCGACAGGCGCTTGCCACCGTCATACAGGAAGTAGGCATAGGCGAGGTTGGTGCCGCGCCCTACCCGACCCCGCAGCTGGTAAAGCTGCGTCAGCCCGAACTTGTCCGCCCGGTTGACAATCAGGGTATTGGCGTTGGGCATATCCAGTCCCGACTCTATAATCGTGGTGCAGACTAAAATATCCACCCGGCCGAGGGTAAAGTCGTTCATTACTTTTTCAAGCTTCTCTTCCGGCATCTGCCCGTGGGCGACGGCGACCTCCGCCTCGGGCACCAGCTCCCGCAGGTCCGCGGCAATCATGGCGATGCTCTGCACGCGGTTATGCACGAAAAAGACCTGTCCGTTGCGCTCCAGCTCCCGGAGGATAGCCTCCCTGACCAGGTGTTCGTTATACTCGGCGACGTATGTTTTCACGGGCAGGCGCTCCTCCGGCGGCGTCTCCATGGCGCTCATGTCCCGCACCCCCACCAGGGACATGTGCAGGGTGCGGGGGATGGGGGTGGCGCTCAGGGTCAGCACGTCGACCTCCTGCCGCATCTTTTTCAGGTGCTCCTTGTGGTTGACGCCGAAGCGCTGCTCCTCGTCGATGACGAGCAGTCCCAAGTTTTTAAAAGCGACGTCCTTCTGCAAGAGGCGGTGGGTGCCGATACAGATATCGACCGCGCCGCTGGCCAGTCCGTCGATAATCTTTCGCTGCTCTAAAGGAGAGCGGAACCGACTCAACACCTCGACCTTTACCGGGAAGGCCTCCAGCCTCTCGGAGAACGTGGCGAAATGCTGCTGCGCCAGCACGGTGGTGGGTACCAGCACGGCTACCTGCCGGCCGTCCATCATCGCCTTGAAGGCCGCCCGTATGGCTACCTCGGTCTTGCCGTAGCCGACATCCCCGCAGACCAGCCGGTCCATGGGGCGGGCCTTTTCCATGTCTCCTTTCACCTCCTGCAGCGCCTCAAGCTGGTCGGGCGTCTCCACGTAAGGAAAGGCCGACTCCATCTCCTGCTGCCACAGCGAATCGCAGGAGAAGGCGAAACCGGGCACGACCTCCCGCGAGGCGTAAAGCGCCAAAAGCTCCTGGGCGAGCAACTCCGCCGCTTCTTTGGCGCGCTGCTTGGTTCTCGTCCACTCCTGCGTGCCGAGTCGACTCAGCACCGGCGGCCTGTCACCGGCGCCGATATAGCGGCTGACCCTGTCTATCTGGTCGGTGGGGACGTAGAGCGTATCGCCCGCCGCGTATTGCAGCACCAGGTATTCCTTCTCGACGCCGGCGGTCTTGAGGGTCGTCACGCCGGTGAACTTGCCGATGCCGTGCTCGACGTGGACGACGTAGTCGTCAGGGATAATGTCAATCATGAGCCTGTGGCGCGGCGCCGGACGCCTTTTAACGAGTCGACGCTGCTTGACGAATCCGAAAATTTCGGCGTCGGTGAAAAGGTACGTTTCACCGCTCATCACCCAGCCTTCCGGCAGAGACCCCTGCACCAGGACGAGCGCGCCGGGCCCGGGTATTTGCGTGACTTCCTCGGCGGGCGCGGCAACGATATCCTCTTCGGCAAGCAGTTCCGAGAGACGGCTTGCCTGGTGGCTTACAATGATAATACGTTTCCGCTGGCCTAAAAGCTCCGCGACTTTCTTCAAAAACGCCGGCAGCTTTCCGGCATAACCGGGGGCCGAGATGAAGTCCAGCCTCTCCTCGACACCCCAGGCTGCCAGACCCAGCCTCTGCCTGTCTTTCATCCCCGAAGTCAGTTCTTCCCAGTCGAAATAAGGCCTGGGGAAATTGCGCGGCAG